>Ga0055584_100000073_pt1 | contig 85964 bp, 74 predicted proteins | sample OSDHelmetaG_FD_58716 | JGI IMG/M metagenome (GOLD analysis project Ga0055584, IMG submission 58716) | Pelagic marine sediment microbial communities from the LTER site Helgoland, North Sea, for post-phytoplankton bloom and carbon turnover... | ecosystem: Environmental > Aquatic > Marine >... | reverse complement strand
TGACTACCAACGTTGCGGACATCACCACCGGTGCGGGTACTGCGACGCTGGACAACGCCGCTAACAATTTCACTAGCTTGAACTTAAGCACCACCAATGCGGACGCGACGGTGGCTGACACCGGTGGTTTAGAGCTGGGTACCGTAAATGTCGGCACCGGCAACTTCACTTTGAACACAACCGGTGGCGCGCTGACACAAGCTGGTGCGTTGACGGCGAATGTAGCGAATATCACCACCGGCGCTTTCCCTATTTCGCTGGGGAGTGGAGGGAATTTGTTTGGCAGTGGCATTGCGCTGTCCAACTTTGGTCCCAATGCCATTTCAGTGACCGGCAGCGGGCCGCTCGATCTCGGCAGTAGCGCGCTCGGTAGCACCGCTTCTTTCACTGGCTTCTCATCGATGTCGAGTAGCGGCATCGTCAGCGTGGCAGAATTTGCGACGCTATCGACCGGCGGCGCCGATCTCATCATCAATGGCGATTTGATTCTCGCTGACGGTGCGACCTTGAATCTAGGCGGTGGTCAGTTGACCAACAATGGCGCGATTGTCCCGGGTAATTCGCCTGGTACGGCGACCATAAATGGTGACGTGACGTTTGGTCCAGGCTCCGTTTATGAAGCTGAGGTGGCCGCCGATGGTCGTTCGGACTTGCTTATCGTTAACGGCACGCTGACGCTCGGCGGGACGCTTGAAGTGCAGCCCTTTGAGTTATTTGGTGGTGATCCAGATGTTAGCTTCGAGCTGATTCAATGTTCGGTTGCGTGTGTTGGCGATTTCGATGTGGTCAGCGCATTCCCGGCAGTATTTACGGTTGAATCAACGCTATCTGCCTCCAACTACAGCGTCACCGTGACGCCGAGCGATAGTCTGCTCGATTCGACCTCGGGTCTGCTGTCCGAGTTCGACATGCTCGATGACCTCGAAGTGCTCGAAGAAGAGTTGTTTGAAGAAGAGTTGCTCGAAGGTGAGCTGGAGCTCGCGCTGAAAGACGATTCGGAAGATGAGGATGACGAAGACGGGCCGCAAGGCACGTTAATCTGCTTGTAACTAGCTATGCGTTGCTGCACTGGCCCCGCTGGTTTGTCTCCAGGGGGGAATTAGATGTCTGCAGTGGCATATGAGATGCGCGTGCAAGCCAAAGCCGGGCGCGTTCGTGCCGAGTTCGGTGGTGTGTGTTTCGCAAACAGCACCCGCGCGATCGAGTTGCTCGAAGGGCAGCTTACACCGCTTGTCTATTTCCCCGTGAAGATGTGCGTGCTGACTTACTGACGCGCACTACACATACGACTTACTGCCCGTTTAAGGGTAACGCCAGCTATTGGAATCTCAGTGTTGGTGAGCGCATAGCGACGAATGTGGTTTGGAGCTACGAAACGCCGTGCCCGGAAGCACTTGCGCTTAAAGATCATCTGGCCTTTTACGTTGACCGCCTCGATCACTGGTATCACGACGACCGAGAGCTCACGCGCGACTATTCGAAGCGCACGAGCGCCGTGCCATGTCCTTGAACTTACTCGATACCTTTCTCGGTAAACATACCGGCGAGCGGGTTTTGGATGGGAAGATTCGACGTGGCGATGGCGACAATATACGCGCACTGATCTGGTTTTTCGATTTACGTAAGTCCAGCACTTTAGCGCAATCGATGCAGCGCCATGATTTCCTTGGTCTGCTGAACAGTTTTTACGACTGTTTAGCCGGCGCGGTGTTGGACAACGGTGGTGAGGTGCTACGTTTTATCGGCGACGCAGCACTGGCAATTTTCCACTGGATGCGCAATCTGGCGATAGTCCGGATGCGAACGCTGGTCAGCATAGTGACGCGCGTGAGCGCGCACTGGCGGCGGTGCGTGATGCACGTACGCGCGTTGCGACGCTCAACGCAAAACGTATTGCGCGCGGGCGCGAGCCGCTTGGCTACGGCATTGGTCTACACGAGGGGGAGCTGACCTACGGCAATATTGGTACCGACGAAAGGCTCGAATTCACCGTGATTGGTGATGCCGCAAACTTTGCTGCCCGGATTGAGGATCTAACCAAAACTCTAGGCGTCTCAGTCATCGTCTCCGAGGCCTTTGCGCCGCCGTCTGGGGTAAGCTTTAAGCCTCTAGGCAAGCACGCTTTGCGCGGACTCAGCGGTGAACATGAGTTGTTCACCCTCACTGACGACGGCGAAAAGCGGCACTGCGGCCACTGCGGCCACTTTGGCCGAGCTGGCGACGCGGGCCGGGCCGCATCGGAGCGCACCGATCGCGGTGACTCAGGTGCCGGGGTTCTTTTCTAGAGCTGCTTGTGCACCAAGGTCAAGGGCAGGGTTAAAGCGCGATTCGGCAACAAATCTTGCTAGTTTGCGGTCGCGGCTGTAGATATCTGCACGGAATTGCACAACGCCATCTTTATCCAGCCACGCTGTTTGATAGACCAGATGAACCTTAATTGGCTGGTTCAGCTCAAGACGTAGGTTCTTGCCGGCATCCAGCGCGTCTTGGATGCGCCCCTCATCCCAGCCCGCTTGAGTCGAGAGCAAGTATTGCGCCATCGCGATGGGTCGCTCCATACGAATGCATCCGGAGCTAAAGGCGCGCGATGCACGCGCGAACAACTCCTGCGATGGTGTGTCGTGCAGATACACGTTGTACGGGTTGTCGAATAGAAATTTGACCTGGCCGAGCGCATTGGCAGGGCCCGGGTCTTGGCGAAAATAGTACGGAAATGGTTCATCTGACGCCAAGGTTTCCCAATCGACGCTATAGCGACCAAGTTCGACGTAAGGGTAGCCCTGTCCTTTGTGATAGATGCGCAGCCCAGCCAAATAACCCGGGTCGTTTTGTAGCTTCGGTAAGATGTCTTTGCGCGCGATTGAATCGGGTACACCCCAGTACGGATTAAATTCCAAGCGTGTAACTGCGCTTGAATAGCTTGGTGTGCTGCGCCGCTTACGACCGACGATCACGTCCATCTCCAGCGCGATGCGTTCGCCTTCGCGAACTTCTAACTCAAACCCCGGAACATTGACAACGACAAAGCGCTCGCCAAGCGAATCTCCCAACCAGCGCGCGCGTTCCATGTTCACCAGTAGCTGGTTGATACGATCATCGGTCGATTGCCGCAGCGCGCGCTGCGTCAGCGGCCCAATGTCACCATCTGCATCCAGACCGTTGCGGGTCTGAAAGCGCTTGACCGCCTCGCTCAAGGTGTCGTCATACCAATCTGAGTCGAATGCGACATCGAGAAGATCGCCGCTGGCGTAAAGGCGCTCGCGCAGCGCGCGCACGCCAGCATGGCGCATGCCAGGCTTGAGTCTTGCGCGGCTAGTTAAGCCTTGCCAGCCGCCAGCTGTGCGCAAGGCGCGATAATTTACCAGCGATTTTTTCAGGCCAGTATAAAAGTGGTTTTGCGGGCCAAGCTTGCTCAGATGCTCAGCCATATCGGTAGCAACAGCGGCACGTGCTAGCAATAACTCAGCATCTGTTGCTACCGGCTTTGCTAGCGGCCCAGAATGAAGTTTTAACGCAGCTGCGCTGGTGCCGCGCAAATCTTGTTCAAATCGCAGTAAGGTTGCGGTGGCATGCAGTTCGATTTGCGCTAATGAGGCGGCTGTTGCATGCGCACTCGGCATTGACGGCGCGCGGAACTGCGCCGGATCCAATCCGTCTTCCGAAGCTTGGCTTAGGCGCGCACCCAATGCCAACAGGCGTTCGGTCTGGCGCTCACCACCGACCCATGCCGGATAGTTCCCGCGCGCAGCATAGGCTTTGCGCAGCGCCGCATTATTCGCGGACGTGGGTAGGCTTGCGAGTTGCGCTTCAATTTGCGCGGAGATTGCGCTCGGGCGTGGCCCTGGTGCGCTTTGATGATTGGCACTGGCAACCGCTGGCAGCAGCGCTGTGATTAGGACAAGTGCAGTGCAGATGCGCTGTACTGTGATATTCGGCTGCTTGGGTTGGGTTTTATTTTTTAATGTTTTCATTTTTCACTGCGTGTCTTTGCGCTCGTTCGGCTAGCGTGGGCATGATGCCAACGCTCGAGTCCCACTAACTTGTAGTCGCTGGTGAGCGCATCTACAAGTTCAAAGTCGTCAATCAGCCCGAGAAATTTCAATGCGGCGTGCCAAATATAAGCACTCTCATAGCTATTTATCGGCGTCGCGTGGGATTGTTTACTTAATTTTTGCCCATCTGCGTGCGTGACCATCGGCACATGTGCATATCGAGGTACCGGCAGCCGCAGCAACACTTGTAGCTGGATCTGCGGTGCTGTGGAATCCAACAGATCAGCGCCGCGCACAACGTCGGTGATGCCGGCATGCCAGTCATCAACAACAGTCGCTAGGTGATAGGCAAAAATGCCGTCTGCGCGACGCACCACGAAGGCACCGAGCTGCGCACCTAGATCAATGTGCTGCGCGCCGCACAGTCGGTCGTCGAAGTTCACTTTGGTAGTGGCGACGTCAATGCGTTGCGAGCGTATCGCTCGACCTGGCGCTACGCCAGCGCGACAGGTGCCAGGGTAGGGCCCCTTACCAACGAGCTTGCGCGAGCACGCGCAGTCGAACAGCTTGCCGGTCTCGCGCAGCCGCATGAGCGCGTCTGCGTAGCGTTCCGTCTGTGTGCTTTGGTAGACAACGGGCGCATCCGGGCTGAGTCCCAAACGCTCGAGATCACGCAAGATTGCATCACTTGCGCCAGCAACCGAGCGCGGTGGGTCGAGGTCGTCGATGCGTACCAACCAATCGCCGCCGTGCGCGCGGGCGTCTAGCCAGCTGGCAATGGCTGCGACCGCAGACCCGAGGTGCAGAGCCCCTGAGGGTGACGGCGCAAAGCGCCCTCGGTAGGGTCGTTTAGGGCCGTCGCTGGCTGTTGCAGACATCTGCACGACTTGACTGCCTTACCACGGCCCGCTTAGCGCTATTTTGCATCTTTGCTGAGTTCTTCTACCCACATCGCTGTTGCACCTGCTACCGCGGCTGGGATCATCAGAAAATTGACCACTGGAATAGTGATTCCAACCATCACCACGCCGCCGAAGCCGAGCGTGAGCCAACGTTGCTGCTGTAGGCGCGCGCGCTGATCACGAAAGCGTATGCCGTGGTTGCCCATCGGAAAGTCCGCATAACTGACAGCTAGCATCCATGCACTAAACGCTATCCACAGGAATGGCGCAATGATATTCAGACCTGGGATTAAGAATAGAATCGCTATCGGAATCATGAACTTAAGAATGTAGGCGAGCTTCTGTAACTCAGAGGCAATGGAGCCTGCAACTTCTTTGGCGATGCTTCTGAGCCCGGTTTCACCGTCAATGCTGCGCCCGGTCAATTGGCGTTCGACCGCTTCCGCGAGCATGCCGTTAAACGGCGCGGCAATGATATTGGCGATCAGAGCGAAGGTGTAGAAGCCAAATAGCAACACGACGAGGGCAAACACCGGCCACAAAACTACTCTAATCAAGGCCCACCCATCCGGCAGCAAGCTGTCCATCAAGGTCGAGAAGTACTGCGCACCCAGCGCGATGAGTGTGCCAAACAGCACGATATTGATGAGCAAAGGCACCACCACAAAGCGGCGCACCCCTGGTAGGGTGATGAGCTTGAGGCCGCGGAACAAATACAGCCCTCCTGAAACCGGATTATTGCGCACGCTTGACTCCCTTGTGTGGTCTAGTGACTTGATTGCTCGCCTAGGAGATATGGGCGCCGTGTTAGTGAATCAATCAATGGACGCTTAGTGTAAAGTACGCAACCCAGGCGTGCTGTAGTCCTTCGTGGTTGTGAACCATTGCGCGTTCCCCTAATTTAAAGCTCTGAACGGTCCAGTATGCGGCTGCGTAAAGTTAATGTTGCTGGGTTCAAGTCTTTTGTGGACCCTACAAGTATCGAATTTCCGAGTGATCTGATCGGTATTGTCGGGCCGAATGGCTGTGGCAAATCGAACGTGATCGATGCGGTGCGCTGGGTTATGGGCGAGAGTTCCGCACGGCACCTGCGCGGTGATTCGATGGCGGACGTAATTTTTAACGGATCCAACACCCGCAAGCCGGTCGGTCGAGCGCAAGTGGAATTGGTGTTCGACAACTCCGATGGACGTCTCGGCGACCGCTTCTCCGCCTACACCGACGTGTCGGTGAAGCGCGTGGTGGGCCGCGACGGCACTTCCCAATACACATTGAACGGCACGCGTTGCCGCCGCCGCGACGTCACTGACCTGTTTCTCGGCACTGGGCTCGGGCCACGCAGCTATGCGGTAATCGAACAAGGCATGATCTCGCGTCTCATTGATGCGAAACCGGAAGAGTTGCGTGATTACCTTGAGGAAGTAGCTGGTATTTCGCGCTACAAGGAGCGTCGCCGTGAGACCGAGAACCGCATTCGCCATACGCGCGAGCATCTTGAGCGCCTCGCTGACGTACGCGAGGAGCTAGGCAAGCAACTTACCCGTCTGGATCGTCAAGCCAAGCAAGCCGAACGCTACAAGCTCCTGAAGGCTGAAGAACGCGAATTAGAGGCGCAGCTGTTGGCGCTGCGCTGGCGCGGCTTGGACCAGGAAGCGAACACCCGCAATGCCGATGTGCAACAAGCGCTAACAGCGGTAGAAGCTGCAACTGCGCGAATGCGCGCCGTAGAGAGTTCGCTCGAGCACACGCGCGAAGCCGAGCGCATTGCAACCGAGTCCGCTAACGGGGCGTATCGCACCATGCTTGATGCTTCCTCCGCAGTTGCGCGCACCGAAGAGGCCATCGCCGCGGCCAAGCGTCAAACCGCGCAGCTCGATGAAGGGGTTGCGCGCGAACGCGCTACGCTCGAGCAAGTGACCGCACGACTTGGTTCGGATGAGCAACAACTCGGCGATATAGAAGATAACTTGCGCGCAGGAGAGCCAGCGCTCGAGCGTTTGGAAGATACGATGGGACAGTCGCGCGAGCATTACGCTGAACAAGAGCGGCGCATGCACGATTGGCAAGCACGCTGGCAAGAACTAGCCGATCAGGCGCAGGAGCCATCGAAAATAGCGAATGCTGAGCGTGCCCGTATTGATGCACTTGAAGAACGGCTGCAGCAATTGGGCGAACGCCGCACGCGACTGATTCGCGAGAGCGAGACCCTAGATCTAAAAGCATTAGAGCGCCACGTGGTCAACGCAACGCAAAAACAAGCGGATGTGAAAGTCACACAAGTGCAAGCTGAGCAAGGCTTAGGCGGCGCGCGTGAGCGAGTTGAGCAACTGCGCGAGGAGGCTAAAGGTCTTGGTCAGGCCCTGCACGAGCAACGCGCCAAGCAACAACAACTGCGTGGCGCGCACTCCTCGCTAGAGGCGATCCAACAAGATGCGCTTGGCAGTAGCGACAAAGGCGTCAAGCGTTGGCTACAACAGCATAATTTGACCAGTAACCCGCGTCTGGCGCAGCTCGTGAGTGTCGCTGGCGGATGGGAGCGTGCCGCTGAGGCGGTATTGGCAGACGCGCTTGAAATGGTCGTAGTCGATGACGACCAGTCCGCTTACGTGCATTCCTTGGTGGAATTGGCTGGCGATGCCTTAGGACTGGTTGCAAACGGCGAAGCGGCGTCAGCTAAGTCGCATGCTGCGCACGCGACCGCCGCCGCCATAGACGAGACCGATGGGACTGCCTTGGCGGCGTTGGTGGAAGGCCCGGGCGCGGTGCGAGAGCTGCTCGAAGGCGTACTTGTTGCCGCTGATGTGAGTGCCGCGATGGCCATGCGCGCCACGCTGCAAGCCGGTCAGTCTATTGTTACACGCGAAGGTTTACGGGTCGGTAAGTCCTGGCTTCTCGCCAGCGCGAATGCGCGTGGCGATGGTGTGTTGGCACGCATGCAACAGTTGCGTGAATTAGCCGAAGAGATGAGCCGTTGCGCTACTGACTTGACGCGTATGGAGCAAGCGGTAGAGCGCGCGGCGTCCGACTTACGTCAAAGCGAGCAAGCGCTCAGCGCGCAACAGCAGCTGGTTAATGAGCAGCATCGACGCTTTGTGGCTGCGGATGCAGATTTGAAAGGGCGCACGCGCGACTTAGATCAGGCCAAAGCACGCAATGCCAACCTTGCTCGCGAACTTGCAGAGGTTGATCAACGCCGCGGCACTTCTGAGGGCGAACTCGGTGGTGGGCGGGCGCGCCTGGGTGAGGCTAGCGAAACGCTACAAAAGATCGAGGCTGCCCGGCAGCTGTGGAACGAGTCGCGCGACGACACCAGAACGCAACTCCAGCAAGCCCGCGATACGTGGCAGCGCGTGCGCGACGAGGGCTATCAGCTTGGGCTGAAAGTTGAAGGCTGGCGCACGCGGATCAAAGCCTTGCAGGAGTCCCGTGCGCGTAATCAAGAAGAAGCCGACCGCTTACAAGCACGTGTGCAGGAGCTGATAGACGAGCGCGAAGCGCTGATCGAACCACTGCGTGCGGCTGAGGCGGAACTGCAAGATTTTATTCGCAAGCATCAGGCCGCTGACGGGGCTTTGACACAAGCTCGAACCCATTCACAAGGCATTGAGGCGCGTTTGCGCGATCTTGCCCAAGAGCGCAATGATGCGGGCCTCGCCACCGAGGCCGCTCGCGAAGCGCTGAATGCCAAGAAATTGGCAGAGCAAGAAACCAACGTACGCATAGACACACTGCTCGAACAACTTGACGCCACTGAGAAGACGCCCGAAGAGTGGCTGCAGACATTGCCAGCTGAAGCTTCAGAGCCTGCGTGGACCACGCAGCTGGAGGACATGGCGCGGCGCATTAGCCGTTTGGGCGCAATCAATCTCGCCGCTATCGAGGAACACGCAGAGCATAGCGAGCGTAAAGAGTACCTTGACGCCCAGCATGTTGATCTTGAAGAGGCTTTGGAGACCTTAGAGGCTGCGATTAAGCGTATCGACAAAGAGACGCGCTCGCGCTTTAAAGATACATTCGAGAAGGTTAATTCGGGTTTGTCTGAGCGATTTCCGCGCTTGTTCGGCGGCGGTCAAGCGTATTTGCAGCTGACTAGCGAAGATGTCCTGGAGGCGGGTGTCAGCGTCATGGCGCAACCGCCGGGAAAACGCAACACCAGCGTTCAGCTACTGTCGGGCGGCGAGAAGGCACTCACCGCGGTTGCCTTAGTGTTCGCGATGTTTGATTTGAATCCGGCGCCGTTTTGTTTGCTTGACGAGGTAGACGCACCCTTGGATGAAGCTAATGTCGCGCGCTTTAGCGAGCTGGTGCGGGATATGTCTGAGCATGTGCAGATGTTGGTTGTTACGCACAACAAAGTCACAATGGAGATCATGCATCAATTGGTTGGCGTAACAATGCAAGAGCCGGGCGTGTCGCGCTTGGTTGCGGTCGATCTCAATGATGCGGTTACCATGGTAAACGCATAATATTTACACCAATATTAACAGCGCCTATGCAGTGCGCTACTGGTTGATACCGAATCGATGGACGAGTTACGTCTAAGCCTGCTGGCGTTGTTCGTGGCACTAATCGCTGGCATATATATCCGCGAGCGCCTGCGTCGTGGGGCATTGTCTGTTCCGGGTATCCACCCGTTCGGCGCCGCAGCGTCACGTCCGGCAAATGCTAATGCTGCAACATTCACGAGCGCGCAGGCCACCGAGCATGCGGCACGCGACGGTGCGCAATCAGCACGGCATGAATCTGAACCCGCCTCCAACTCAGCTACTCGACCGGCCGCACCGAAACGCTCTAAACGCGCGCGTGCGCACACTGAGGTTTTAGGCTCAGTGATCGAGTCTACCGATACTGAGCACGCGGACGCGCCCGACATTCCACTCGGCAACATTGACCTGCTGGGCGTGAGTGCTGCGCGCGTGCCGAAATTCCAGCAAGGCCAGCTCGATCTTGAGGCTGAACTTCAGCGCGCGCCGCAAGCGGCAGGCGAGCGCGAGCCGAGCGAGGTTCTGATCATCGTCTTGCACGTCATGCGCGTGAGCGCTGAGCTGATGGCGGGGCCCGATGTGCGCGCTGCTTTGGCGCGCGCGAACACTCGCTTTGGTGATATGAATGTTTACCATCACCATGGCGTTGGTCGGCAGGCAGGGGTGCACGCGCCGGTTTTCAGCATTGCCAAGGCGGTTGAGCCCGGCACCTTCGTGGCAGACGATGACAGCAGCTATGCGACCCCGGGCCTGACCTTGTTCATGCGCCTGCCAGGTAGCCAAGATGGCGCTGTGACGCTGGAGTTGATGTTTGCAGCGGCGCAATCGCTGGCTCGTGATCTAAGCGCGCAAGTGCTTGATCAGCAACGCAGCACTTTGAGTGCGCAGGCCTTAAATCACTTGCGCGATCAAGTTGCTGAGTTTGCGCGGCGCCAACGCCTTGCTGCGGGGGGCGCCCATGTCTGATGGCGAATCACCCACGTTAGAACCTGAACCGATACCCGATGCTGACCAAATTGCTCGCGTGCAAACGCTGAGAGAGCAGCTCGACGCGCATGCGCATCGCTATTACGTGCTTGATGAGCCGAGAATTCCAGACGCTGAGTACGATCGCTTGTTTCGCGAATTGGAGAGCTTAGAACGGCAATTCGCGTCGCTAGTCACGACCGCGTCGCCGACGCAACGAGTTGGCGCGACACCCTCGAATGCGTTCGCAGAGGTGCATCATGCGGTACCGATGTTGTCGCTTGGCAATGCCTTCGAAGAGGACGAACTAGCCGACTTCGACAGACGCGTGCGGGAACGCTTGGAACTGGATCAAGTCGCGTACTGTGCGGAGACGAAGCTAGACGGGCTGGCAATAAGCCTGCGCTATGAGCACGGCTTGTTGGTGCGCGCCGCGACCCGCGGAGATGGTGAGCGGGGCGAAGACGTGACCGCCAATGCGCGCACCATAAAAGCCATTCCCTTGCGCCTGACAACAACTGCCGCCCCTGCGGTGTTGGAAGTGCGTGGCGAAGTCTATATGACTGACGCAGGCTTTACTCAGCTCAATGCTAATCAGGCTAGGCGCGACGAAAAGCTATTCGCCAATCCGCGTAATGCTGCGGCTGGCGGTTTGCGTCAGCTCGACCCGCGCATCAGCGCGACACGACCATTGACGATGTACTGCTACGGCATTGGCGAGGTTGAGGGGCTTGAGCTGCCGACCCAGCATTATGCGGTTCTGCAACTTTTGTGTGAACTTGGCTTGCGGGTGTCGCCGGAAAATCGTGTGGTCGTGGGTTTGCAAGGCTGTATGGACTATTACCGCGCAATCGGTCAGCGCCGAGCGCAACTCGGCTATGCCATCGACGGGGTGGTTTATAAAGTTGATGACTTAGGCGCGCAGGCGCGTCTTGGATTTGTGTCGCGCGCGCCACGATTTGCAATCGCACACAAATTTCCAGCTGAAGAAGCGCTGACGCAAGTTGAGCGCATTGAGGTTCAAGTAGGGCGCACGGGTGCAATTACCCCGGTTGCGCGTCTACGCCCGGTGCAAGTTGGCGGTGTGACTGTAACCAACGCGACCTTGCACAATTTTGATGAAATCGAGCGCAAGGATATCCGCGACGGGGATACTGTCGTGGTGCGCCGCGCGGGTGACGTGATTCCGCAGGTGCTGCGGGTAGTGATGGAACAGCGGCCTGACGATGCATCGCCCTACCCAGTACCAACGGAGTGCCCGCAGTGCGGGTCGGCGGTCGAGCGGGTTGCTGGCGAGGTGGCGTTGCGTTGTACTGGCGGGCTTTTTTGTCCGGCCCAGCGTAAAGAGGGCATTCGGCATTTTGCCGCGCGCCGTGCATTAGACATTGAGGGTTTGGGTGACAAATTGGTCGACCAACTGGTCGATGCTGGTTTGGTGGCAACGGTCGCAGATATTTTTCTATTGACTGCCGCGCAACTCGAATCGCTCGAGCGCATGGGCGGCAAGTCTGCAGCAAATCTAGTCGCTGCCATTGCTAATGCGGCTAATACGAGCTTGCCGCGGCTGTTGTTCGGCCTTGGCATTGCAGAGGTTGGAGAGTCGACCGCGCAGGCGCTGGCGGCGTACTTCGGCGATCTGGATGCATTGTCAAATGCGCATGAACAGGCCTTGCTGCAAGTTCCGGATGTAGGGCCGGTAGTCGCGAGCCACGTGCGTGCGTTTTTTGCTGAGCCGCACAACCTCGCGGTGATCGCGGGCTTGCGCGCCGCTGGTGTCAATTGGCCGCCAATCGAAGTGCCGGAAGCTGCGGCCCAACCGCTTGCCGGGAAAACTATCGTGCTAACCGGTACATTGACATCAATGGGGCGCAATGATGCCAAGGCGCAACTGCAAGCGCTTGGCGCTAAGGTCTCCGGTAGTGTTTCGAAGAAAACAGATCTGCTGGTCGCTGGTGCCGAGGCCGGGTCTAAGTTGGCTAAAGCTGAAGCGCTAGGTATTGAAGTTCTGGACGAAGATGGCTTGGCGCGCTTACTCGCCAAGCAATAATTTACCTGTTGCCAGCGCCGTATTAGTGCCGGTGCGCAATAGGGTGTGTCTTTAGACGCTTCAGTGCTCTGAAACTGCAGCTGCAGCGCCTGCATCCACCACGTCATTGTCGGCGGAGGCCATGCGTACGCAGTTACGGCCTGCATCTTTTGCCTGATAAAGTGCTGCGTCAGCGCGCGACAAAAACGTGTCCATGGAGTCTCCTGCAGCGATTTCTGCAACTCCTGCGCTAACCGTTGTATTGATGCCGTCAGCCAACTTAGCAACGTCGACGGGCGTGTTGTTGACGTTCAGTCGCAGACGGTCCGCGAGTAAGTGCGTGCCTTGTAAATCAGTATTGCGAAGCACCACGATAAATTCTTCACCGCCGAACCTAAACATGCTATCGCTGGCGCGCACACGCTCTAGCAAACGGCGCGCGACTTCGCGTAACACCAGGTCTCCAACGATATGACCGTGGGAATCGTTGACTGACTTGAAATGGTCAATGTCGATCATGATGACGCTGAGCGGCGTTGAGTGCCGTTGGGCGAGTTGAACCTCGCGCGTGATGGTGCTGTTCAAGCTTGCGCGATTAAGCAAACCGGTGAGTGGGTCGCGTGAGGCGGCGTCCAATACATGTCGGTGTGTGAGTGCGTTGCGTAGCGGGTGCATTAGGTTCGATAACAAGATTTCTAACGCTTCCGTCTCTGGCTCTGCAAACGGTGTGATACGCGTGAACCAAATAGTGCCGAGTGCACGCTCATCGACGACTACGTCATACTGGCAGACGTGTTTTGCATCACTACCGAACTCGAATACGCGTTCTTCGCCGTCATCTTGGAAACGCAAGCCCGTATGCATGACCAATTCAGAGCACTTCTCCGAGAACAGCCGCAGGACTTCACTGACCTCAAGCGTAGTCTGTAACAGCCGCACCAGATCGAGCAGCCAAGCGCGGTCCGGCAATTGCTGGTTGGTTATGTCAACGGCGCCAACCATGGTCTATTTCGCGTGCTTGTTGGGGGAGGTGAATTCTATCATGCGGAGGTCACACCTCGAGCGCCGGCGCTTGTGCGTCTAAACTCTGGCCGTTGATACCTTTGCTGTCGGGGCCCATCAAGTATAGGTATGCGGGCATTATGTCTGCCGGCATGGCTAATGCTTGCGGATCCTCCGCCGGAAATGCCGTTGCGCGCATGCGCGTGCGTACCGTGCCGGGATTTAGGCTGTTTACTCGTACAGTAGTGGCTGCGGCTTCGTCAGCCATAACTTGCATCAGCCCTTCTGTCGCAAATTTGCTCACCGCGTACGCACCCCAGTAGGCTTTTGCGCGCCGTCCGACACCTGCGGACGTCATAATAACAGAGGCGTCTTCGCGTGCCTGTAGCAGTGGTAATAAGGCCTGCATCAGCATAAACGAACTCGTTACGTTGACATGTAGAACCCGTGCAAACTCTTCGCTGTCAGCATGCTCGATAGGGCTCAAGGTGCCAAGCATCGCTGCATTGAGCAGCACGCCATCGACGCGCCCCAGTTGCTCACCGAGGCGCAGACCCAATTCTTCGTAGTCGTGCGTCGCGGCGCCTTGTAGATCCATCGGATAAATTGCCGGCTCCGGCGCACCAGCTGCGACAATCTCGTCATAGAGCGATTCCAGCGCAGGGATCTGGCGCCCGAGCAGCACGCACACGGCACCATGGCGGGCGAATGCGAGCGCGGCGGCGCGGCCGATGCCTGCGCCAGCACCAGTGACCACAATCACGCGCTGCTCAAGGAGGTTTTTAGGCGCTTGGTAAGTGCTGATGTTTTGTACTGTCATGGGAGGATTTTAGCCCATGAATGGCTCGCGTGGGGAACGCATCGAGCGCATTGCAGGAAGTCTTGCGCTGACAAGCAGTTTGCCGCTGCCGCGACGCATAGGTAGAGAGCCAAGTTTCGCTTAAGTGGCGGCCGTGCAAGCGCGACAGGCGCAGCCGTTTAGACCAAGCCCGCAGCTGTGTCGGCGACTTTCTCATCCGCTTGATCTTGTGCGTACGCTTGGGCGTCGCGCGAGCCAGGATCACCGAAGCCAGCACCGCCCGGAGTTTCCATGCGTACAGTGTCGTTGGCTGCTACCTGCAGCGCGCTTTGGCGCGGCTCCAGAATTTGTTCGCGAGAGGTTCCATAATTCAATACAACCCGCGCGTTACTGCCATGCGCGCCGCCGGCAATACCTTGGGCTGATGTGGTGAAACTATCGGCGCGGGCGCTGAACGTGGTGTTGCCTGCGAGTACTCGCACTTCACGCGCAATGCCAAGACCACCGCGAAATTCTCCCGCGCCGCCCGAGTTCGGCACTAGTGCGTATTCTTCTATTCGTAAGGGATATTCTAGCTCTACCGCTTCGACTGGCATGTTTAGGGAATTCGTAATGTGCACGTGCGCGGCGTCCATCCCGTCAGCGTCCGCGCGTGCGCCGTTACCGCCGCCAATGGTTTCGAGATAAACGTAGGTGCTGCCGTCAGCGCGTGCGCCGGAAAACACCATGCCAGCCAGAACGTCATGACTATCGGCCATCTGTTCGTTGGCTGGCAGCAAGGCTCTGAATGCACCAAAAATTGCCCCCGAGAGTTTCTGACATGTGGTGGTGCGTGCACCCACGGCTGCGGGGAAATTTGGGTTCAATATGCAGCCGGGTGGGATCTTTAGTTCTATAGCGTCGAACAGTCCACTGTTGGGCGGCAATTCTGGGTCCAATAAGGCTTTGAGCGCGTATGCGACGGTCGCGAGAACGCCGCTCGGCATGACGTTGTAGGCCCCACGAGATTGCGCACCAGTGCCAGTAAAGTCGAGTTGCAAGCGGTCTCCGGAGATGGTCACTTGTGCCACCAGCGGCAAGGGTTCGCCACCTAGGCCGTCATGGTCCATCCAGTTGGTGTATTGGTGGGTGCCATCCGGTAAGGCGGCAATTGCCGTACGCACACGTGCGGTGGTGTAGGCGATGAGATCAGCAACCGCGGTTTGCACACGCGCCAGTCCCATCCGCGCGCAAAGCGCTTGCATGCGTTGCGCGCCGCGTGTGTTGGTGGCGATCTGGACGTGCAGATCGAGGGTGCGCTCCTCGGGTTCGCGGGTGTTTTGCGCAATAAGGCGCACCACGCCATCGTCTATCACCGTGCCTGCGGCAATGCGCGTTGGTGGGATGCGAATACCTTCTGCAAAGATGCTTGTCGCCGAATGGCTGATTGAGCCGGGTGTTGGGCCGCCGACATCGGCGTGATGGCCAAGATTGGCGGCGAAGAAATGCACCGCGTCGTCGACAAATATTGGCGTAATTATGGCGATGTCTGGGAGATGAGTACCGCCGCTCAAATATGCGTCATTGCAAACGAAAGCATCGCCCGGGCGCATCGCATCGACCGGGTAGGCCGCAATTACACTTTCAACGCCGCCCAACAATGAGCCTAGATGGATGGGGATGTGCGCCGCTTGGGCTATAACCCGTGCATGCGCATCGAATAAGGCGACTGAGCAGTCGCGCCGTTCTTTGATGTTCGGCGAGAACGAGCTGCGCACCAGCTGGGCGCCCATTTCTTCGGTGATCGCGAGCAGCCGGTGACTGAAGATTTCCATCTGAATGGGGTCGTGCAATTGCGCTTCCTCAGTATATTTAGGCAAGCGCCACGCGTGAATACTAATGTGTGTTCACGCTTGGCTTAATTGGCTGGCAACTGCACCACCAGGTTGTGTAGCGCATCGACCTGTGCGCGCAGGTCGCCATCAAGTAGCGTTGTAGCGCTCATTTCTTCAATTACGGCTGGTCCTTGAATCTGCATGCCGGGTGCTAGCGTGGCGCGCGCGTAGACCGGGCATTCTTGCCAGCCGCGATGGTTGTCAAGATACACCTGCCGCACGCCTAAGGGTTCAGCTGCAATCGACTGCTCGGCCCGCGCCGCGGCGCGCATGTCAGTCGCCACACGTGCGCGGGCTTCTAATCGGCAATTCACGATGATGGCCGCACGTGTGCGGATGGCGTAGCCGTACATTGCTGCATGCGCGGTGTGGAATGCGTCGATGAAATTGTCTACCGAAACACTGCCCGGTTGGGCTAATGGCACTGGGATCTCAAAGCTTTGGCCGGCATAGCGCGTATCAATAACAAAGCGTAGCTCACGCGCCTCGCTGGAAACATTCTCGTCGTCCAGCCAGCGCGTGCCGCGGCGCGATAGCGTCGCGAAGGTTGCCTGAACTTGGTTCCAGATCTCGGAACTTGCCGGGCGCACCACCGAGCTCACGAAGTCGCGGCTCAAGTCTGTCAGTAGCAAGCCGCGTGCACACATGGTGCCGGGTTCGGGCGGAATTAACACACTAGGTGCCTGCACTTCGCGCGCCACGGCGACGGCGTGCAATGGGCCAGCGCCGCCATACGCCAGCAATGGCAATGTAGTTGGGTCAAGACCATGCGCTGCGGTGACACCGCGGATGGCGCGCGCGATATGGGCCACCGCGATCTCGATGATGCCAAGTGCGGCGGCGGTGCGACTAAGATCCAAAGGGCGCGCGATTTGCGCGTCGAGCGCGGCCTGCGCGCGCTGTTGGTCTAGCGGCATAAAGCCTGCGAGCAAGGTCTGCTCGCTGAGGCGTCCGAGGACCACATTCGCGTCAGTCAACGTTACTTGTTGCCCGCCGGCGGCGTACGCTACCGGACCCGGGTCAGCGCCTGCGCTGTGTGGGCCTACCTTGAGTGCGCCAGCGCGATCAATGTAAGCGATGCTACCGCCGCCGGCGCCAATGACATGCACGTCTACCATCGGTGTGCGCACCGGGTAGCCAGCCACTTCGCGCTCAACTGTGGTGCTCGCTTGACCAGCGCGCACTAACGACACATCTGTGCTGGTTCCACCGACATCGAAGGTCAGGAGATCGGGTGTTTTGATGGTGCCAATCGCGGCCGCGGCGCGAGCGGTATGGGCCGCGCTTACAACGCCTGCGGCAGGGCCCGATAAACATGTGCGTACCGGCAGGTCTTGTACTTGCGCTGGCGACATCAAGCCGCCATTCGATTGCATTGTATAGCTTGGGGTGGTGATTCCGATCGCGTCCAATTGTTCCGTAAGGCGTCGCGAGTAGTCGCGCATGCGTGGCCCAACATAGGCATTGAGGGCAGTGGTTGAGGTGCGTTCGAATTCACGAAACTCAGGCAATATTTCGTGAGAAGCGCTGATATATAGGTCTGGCAGCAGCGCGCGCAAACGCTGCACCGCTAAGGCCTCGTGTTTGCCGTCGCGATAGCTGTGTAGAAAACACACGGCGATGGCTTCTATCTGATCTGTGCGAAGTTGTTCAGCGATGTTGTCGATGTCGTCGAGATGCAGCGCCTCTAGCACGTTTCCAGCGCTGTCCAAGCGTTCACTCACTTCATGGCGGTCCCGGCGACGAACCACCGGTGGCGCACGGGCAATGCGATAGTTGTACAAATGTGGGCGCGTTTGTCGAGCGATTTCCAATACATCGCGGAAGCCACGCGTGGTGAGCAACGCGGTATGCGCACCTGTGCCTTCAATGATCATATTGGTCGCTACAGTTGTGCCGTGGCCAATGTAGCGCACCGCATGCGCGGGCTGACTGACACTGCGCAGTAGCGCGCAGATGCCAGTCGCGATAGCGACCGAGGGATCGCGCGGCGTTGATGGTGTTTTGTGATGCGTCAGTTTGCCATCTTGAGTACTTGCGGCGATGAGGTCGGTGAAGGTGCCGCCGACATCAATACCAATGCGTAGCGTAGCTGCGCTTGCATGGCTGTGTGCACCTTCGTGTGGGCTAGTTTGTTCGATCGGAGAATGTGGGAAATTGGACATGCTGTAGTGCCGTATCACGCTCATCATTTGGGCTTGGGGCGGGACGCGCCGAGTGCCCCCCTAGTATGGCGAACCAGCGCATGTCTCGATAGGACTCGCGCGAGCTAAGTAATCAGCAAGCCGGCCGGCGCGCTGTGGCTACACGCTGCAATTTCTGCGCTCAGATCGCCCGGCTCACCCAAGATGAGGTCGGCACCCCAGCGCGCGACGCAGGTATCGGGTGGGATGTAACCCCAACTCGCCGCAACGCCGACCATGCCCGCACTATGAGCGGCCACTATGTCGCGCTCGTCGTCGCCCACATACCACACCTGCGCTGGCGCGATGCCCACTTTGCTGGCTGCGAGCCACAAGCCCAGTGGACTCGGTTTGGCTGCGGCTGCGGCGCCCGCACCCACTACAATTGCGCAGCCCGGTGGCGCATTAAGGTAGTACATCACGCGTGTCGCCAGCGCGTGCGGCTTGTTTGTTACCACGCCCCACGCAATGCCTTGCTGCGCGAGGCTGTACAGAGTTTGTCGCATGCCGGGGAACAGTGCCGTTTGCGTACACACATGCTGCCCATAGTGGGCCAGAAAGCGAGCGATTAGCTGAGCGTGCTTGGCGCTATCACGGTTGCCGAACGCAGCTTCGATCATCGGCCCGCCGCCGCGCCCAACCAATGCCCGTAAGTTGACCCGCGAGCGTGGCGTCAGCTGGTGTTCAGCACCTGCGGCGAGCACTGCATTGATCAGGTCCGGCGCGGTGTCCGCCAAGGTACCATCGAGATCGAACAGCACTAGGCGCGGAGTTCGCCGCGCCTTAGCGCTGCTGCTCGTCGCTGCAGTTGAAAGTAGGTGCGAAGATGTCAAAGCGTTCTCGGGGGCTTTTTAAAATGGGCAATGTAGTTCACCGAAACGTCACGCGTAAGCGCTGCTTGGTGGTTGAACGGATTGTATTTCAAACCGGTAATGTGTTGCAGCGCTAAGCCGTGCTGACGCGCGCTGCGCTCCAGCTCTGAGGGCTTGATGAAACGTTGATAGTCGTGTGTTCCGCGTGGCAACAACCCGAGCGCATATTCAGCGCCAAGAATAGCCATTAAGTAGGCTTTGGCGTTGCGGTGGATGGTGGAGAAGAAAATATCTGCGCCGGGTGCTGCGAGCTGCGCGCAGGCGGCAATCGTCGATGCCGGCTCAGGCACGTGTTCTAACAATTCAAGGCAGGTGACCAGCGCGAACTGTCCGGCGCGCTGAGTTGCGAACGCTTCAGCACTGGTATGCTCGTAGTGCACGGTGTGGCCGGATTCATATAAATGCAGGCGCGCAGTTGCGAGTGCGTTGGCGGACAAGTCGATGCCCGTTACCTCGGCGCCGTGCTCGGCCAAGGCTTCACTCAAAATCCCGCCACCGCAGCCGACATCAACCGTTGCTTTACCAGCTAAAGGACCTGCGCGGGTCTTGATGTAGGCACTGCGAGCAGGATTCAGATCATGCAATGTGCGTAGCGGCCCCTCGCGATCCCACCAACGGTCCGACAGCGCGTCGAATTGGGCAACCTCGTTGTCATCTACATTGGTCGAGCTATTCATTGGATCTGTTCTCAAGGGGTCTATTCTCAGGCGTTGTGGTCGCGTTGCGTAACCCGCACTTGCACTCCGGCGCAGGCCAACATTCTAGTGTGTTTGTAATGTGCGAGTGTGTCGCGGTAAATAGCCATCGCGGTGCCGGACTGGCCGGTGAGCGCTTTGCGACTTATTGCGGGCGAATCTTTTCGCGCCATTCATTTGCGCGTGCGATGGTTGTACTGCGATCGATTGTCAACAATGTGCCGTTATCGACTAAGGCCTCGCCGTTGACCCATACGTGGCTCACCTGCTCGCGACTGGCTGCATAAACCACCGCCGACGCGGCGCTGTAGACGGGCTGTGTCGCCAACGCATTTAGATCAACGGCGGTAAGGTCTGCGGCTTTGCCGACTTCAATTGAGCCAATCTCAGCGTCTAAGGCGAGCGCACGTGCGCCGTTGATAGTCGCCATAGCGAGCGCCGCGTGCGCCGGCACGGCGGCGGCGTCAGCGGCGACCGCTTTGGCTAGATGAGCAGCGGTGCGCATTTCACTGAACATGTCTAGGTCGTTGTTGCTGGCGGCGCCATCGGTGCCTAGTGCAACGTTGATGCCGGCCTGCGCGAGCCGCGCGACCGGGCAAAATCCGCTGGCTAGCTTTAAGTTGGATTCTGGACAGTGCGCAACGTTCAACCCGTGTGCTGCCGCCATCTCGACGTCTGCATCGCTTAGCGTTGTCATGTGTACTGCGAGCAGGCGCGGTGTCAATAAGCCAAGCGCGTGCAAACGTTCGATCGGGCGTAAGCCAGTATCTGCCACGGCAGCATCGACTTCATCCGAAGTCTCATGCAAATGAATGTGCACCGGTAAGTCCAGCTCGTCCGCTAACATGCGAATTCGTGCCAGTGGTGCATCCGACACAGTGTATGGCGCATGTGGCGCAAAGGCGGCGGTAAGCAGCGGTTGATGGCGAGTCTCGTCGTGTACCGCTAAACCCTTGGCAATGTACTCCTCGGCGTTTTCTGCCCACACCGTTGGGAAGTCGATGACGATGAGTCCCAATACGGCGCGTATACCCGCTTCAACGGCGACCTTGGCACATTGGTCGGGGAAGAAGTACATATCGTTGAAGCAGGTGGTGCCGCCACGCAACATCTCGGCGACCGCGAGTCGGGTGCCGTCGCGCACAAATGCTTCGTTCACAACCCGCGCTTCGGCCGGCCAGATATGGTTGTTAAGCCAATCCATCAGCGGCAGGTCATCAGCCATGCCACGGAACAAGCTCATCGCGGCGTGAGTATGGGTGTTGATGAGCCCGGGGATGAGCGCGTGTTGCGAAAGTTCTACCGTGTGGTCGGATTGAAATCGCCGTCGGGCTTTTTCTGTAGGCAGCACAGCTTTGATGCGACCGGCTTGGATGGCGACGCTGTGATGCGTGAGTTCCACGCCGGTCGGTACCATCGGTACAAGCCAGCGCGCGTGGATGAGGGTGTCGACTTGTTGCATGTGCAAACGCCTTTATCGGTTGTCCGCGTCGATAGTGCCGCGTAGCGACGGCGCTGCACATATTGGCTGCGACGCCTGCAACGAGCGCTCGCGCGGCGTGTTTGGTGCGCATCATAGCAAGCGCTTAAGGTTTGATATCATGCCTGCGTCTTTGCTTGCCTGGAATTTTCTATGGGACTTGTAGCGCTTGGATCCGTGCGCGCAATTGTCTGGGATGGTTTGACCCTAACATTGCTAGACCAACGTGAATTGCCGCACCGAGAAACCTATCTGCAGTTGGATTCTTTACGCGCGAGCGCAGCGGCAATACGGGACATGGTTGTGCGCGGAGCACCGGCCATCGGCATTACTGCTGCATACGGTGCGGTGCTTGGCGCGCGGGCGCGTGCTGCGGCTGAGCCCGAGCACTGGCGCGCATCATTTGCTGCTGACTTGGACGAGCTCGCGCTTGCGCGTCCTACTGCGGTCAATCTCGAATGGGCAATTGCGCGCATTCGAGCCTGCGTTACGGCGCACGCGGGTGATACGCCCGCAGCCTTGGCCGCGCTGGTCGCTTTGGCTGAGAAAATTCACGCCCATGATGTACGCGACAACTTACGCATGGGGCAGATGGGGGCTGCGCTCATTACGCCGGCGCCAGGCATTTTGACTCATTGCAACACCGGGTCCTTGGCGACCGGCGGTTATGGCACCGCGCTTGGGGTGGTGCGTGCGGCTTGGTCGCAACGGCGCTTTAACAAGGTATATGCAGGCGAGACCCGGCCGTGGTTACAAGGCGCGCGCTTAACCGCGTGGGAGCTGACGCGCGACGGCATTCCGGTAGACCTGTTAGCGGATGGAGCGGGCGCGGCACTGATGCGTTGCGGGCAGGTGTCATGGGTCGTGGTCGGCGCGGATCGGGTGGCTGCCAACGGCGACGTTGCCAATAAGATTGGCACCTACTCACTCGCCGTGAACGCACGCTATCACGGTATTGGATTCATGGTGGTTGCGCCCACCTCGACCGTTGACCTGCAGATCCCTAACGGTGATGCGATCCCAATCGAACAGCGTTCATCGGCGGAAGTTTTGACCCTGCAAGGTGTGGCTATCGCGCCGCCCGGCGCGGGCGCGTGGAACCCGGTTTTTGATGTCACTCCGGGCGCACTGGTGGACGTTTTAGTGACCGAGCGTGGCGTCATTCATCGCCCGGATGCGGCGAGAATCGAACGTGCACTCGGCAGCGCGAGCTTGTGAGTCCGCTGGCGGGCTAAGGCAGCGCGCGTTTGGGCCTTGCTTTGGACCGTATAAGGACCGCGCGCGGATGCACTAGTCCACCAACATAGTGTGATAGAATCGACGTTTTTGACTGGCCTAAAAAGCGCGCTCTAAGCGGTCGCTGCCAGTTTTTCATTTTCCCATCCGACTGGCATCTATATGGCTGAATTCGCAAAAGAAATCTTGCACATCAACATCGAAGAGGAGATGAAACAGTCGTACCTCGATTACGCCATGAGCGTGATTGTGGGACGCGCACTCCCAGACGTGCGTGATGGCTTGAAGCCGGTGCATCGGCGCGTGTTGTACGCGATGAGCGAACTCGGCAACGATTACAACAAAGCGTACAAAAAATCCGCGCGTATTGTTGGCGACGTGATTGGTAAATATCACCCCCATGGTGATACCGCCGTGTACGACGCGCTAGTGCGTATGGCACAGCCATTCTCGCTGCGTGCGATGTTGATTGACGGGCAAGGTAATTTTGGCTCAGTTGATGGCGACTCACCCGCTGCGATGCGCTACACCGAAGTGCGCATGGCGAAGATTGCGCAAGAGTTACTCGCTGACCTCGACAAAGAAACTGTCGATTTTGTACCCAACTACGACGAGTCCGAGTCCGAGCCGTCGGTAATGCCGACACGCCTACCCAACTTGCTGGTCAATGGTGCCGCAGGTATTGCGGTGGGTATGGCAACTAATATTCCGCCGCACAATCTGGGTGAAGTTGTAGATGCGTGCATTGCGTTCGTCGACAACTCAGAGATCGACATAGCGGGTTTGATGGAATATATCCCCGGGCCGGATTTCCCAACCGCTGGCATCATTAACGGCGCGGACGGCATCCACGATGCTTACCACACAGGACGAGGCCGCATTAAAGTGCGGGCCCGCGCCCACATTGAAGAAGCTGAGTCGGGCATGTCGCGCGACAAAATTGTTGTCACCGAGCTGCCTTATCAGGTTAATAAGGCACGCTTAGCGGAGCGCATTGCCGAGCTTGTCAAAGAGCGCAAGATTGAAGGCATCGCGGAAATCCGTGATGAGTCAGACAAAGATGGCATGCGTCTGGTGGTGGAAGTGCGCCGCAGCGAAGTGTCTGAAGTGGTGCTTAATCAGCTCTATCAACAAACGAATTTGCAGACGGTGTTTGGCATCAACATGGTGGCGCTGGTGGACAGTCAGCCGCGCTTATTGAACTTGAAGCAGATCATCGAAGCGTTTATTCGGCATCGGCGCGAAGTGGTCACGCGTCGTACGCGCTTCGAATTGCGCAAAGCACGTGAGCGCGCGCATGTGTTGGAAGGACAGGCGGTCGCCCTCGCTAACATCGATCCGGTGATTGAGCTGATTAAAGCCTCGCCAACGCCTGCTGATGCGCGTCGCGGCTTGATTGAAACCGTGTGGGTGCCAGGCGCTGTTAGCGGCTTGCTGTCGCGCACTGGCGCTGATGCGACACGTCCAGACGATTTAGATGAGCAATACGGCCTCAAAGACGATGGCTATCATCTGTCGGAGCGCCAAGCACAGGCGATTTTGGATTTGCGCCTCAACCGGCTGACAGGTCTAGAGCAAGAGAAGATCGTCGCTGATTACGGCGACTTGCTGTTGCTGGTGCAAGAGTTGCTGGAGATTTTGGGCGATGCGAATCGCTTGATGGAGGTGATTCGCGAAGAATTGACAGTGGTGCGCGAAGCCTATGCTGACGATCGTCGCACCGAGATTTGGGAGCACCATCTTAGCTTCAACCGTGAAGACTTAATCAATCCCGAAGATGTGGTTGTGACCCTTTCGCATGAAGGTTATGTCAAAGCACAAGCGATTGATCAATACCAAGCGCAGCGCCGCGGCGGACGCGGCAAAACCGCCGCGCGCACCAAGGCGGAAGATTTTGTTGAGCGCCTATTTATTGCGCATACACACGACACGATTCTGTGTTTCTCCAGTTTTGGCAAGGTCTACTGGCTGCGCGTATTCGATCTACCGCAGGCCAATCGCACTTCTCGCGGCACGCCCATCGTCAATTTGTTAAATCTCGGCGACGGCGAGCGAATTAATGGGATCTTGCCAGTCAAAGATTTTGAAGCGGGCGGCTATGTGTTTATGGCAACCAGCCATGGAACGGTCAAGAAAACGCTGCTGAAGGATTTCTCTCGCCCGCGTAGTGCCGGCATTATCGCGCTCGACTTAGTCGAGAACGACGAGCTTGTAGGCGCCGCGCAGACCGACGGTGACCGCGAGATCATGCTGTTTTCCTCTGGCGGTAAAGCCATTCGATTCAGCGAAAAACAAGTGCGCCCGATGGGCCGCACCTCGCGTGGCGTGCGTGGTATGGAGTTGGGTGATGACGAGCAGTTAGTGTCGTTGTTAATCGCTGACGATGGCATGGTTTTGACCGCGACTGTTAACGGTTATGGCAAGCGTACCGTGGTGTCTGACTATCGGGCCCAAGGGCGCGGTGGCAAGGGCCTCATTTCGATTCGCACCGACGCGCGCAATGGCGCTGTTGTAGGCGCGCTGATGGTGGCCGAAACGGATGAGATCATGTTGATCACCGATGGCGGCACTTTAGTGCGTACGCGCATCTCAGAAGTCAGTATTTCCGGGCGCAATACGCTCGGCGTGCGATTGATTCGCCTAACTGATGGCGAAGCTCTTATTGGTTTGCAACGCGTCGCTGAAAGCGAAAATGATGAAGAGACCGAAGCACCCGCCGAAGCAAGCGCTGAAGTGGATTCGGGTGATGCAGATTTGGCCGGGGCGGATTCAGCCGACGCGGCAGAGCAGGGCGCGGACAACGACTCCGCCGATGGTTCTGATGACGCCAGCGCTGTTGATGAGTCGACGCCAGATGGGGAGTGATGTGAGTAGGGTGTTTAATTTCAGCCCAGGTCCAGCGACATTGCCGCAGCCGGTGCTAGTGCAAGCGCGTGACGAGCTGTTAGATTTTCATGGCACCGGCATGTCGGTCGCCGAGATGAGCCATCGTGGCAAGACCTATATCGGTGTGGCTGACCAGGCCGAAGCGAGCCTGCGCCGATTGCTGGCGATCCCAGACAATTACAAGGTTCTGTTCCTGCAAGGCGGAGCGACGCTGCAATTCGCTGGGATCCCTTTGAACCTAGCCGCTGCAGGCGCACGTGTTGGTTACGTAAACACCGGCGCGTGGTCAACTAAAGCGGTCAAGGAAGCGGCGCGTTATTGCGAGGTTGTGGAAGTTGCCAGCAGCGCTGACACAAATTTTGATCGGGCGCCGCAGCAGAGCAGCTGGGCGCTCGACGATGATCTTGCATACGTCCATTACACGCCTAACGAAACCATTCATGGGGTGGAATTTCACTGGGTTCCGCAATGTGATGTAACGCTGGTGGTGGATATGTCCTCGACCCTGTTGTCGCGGCCCATCGATGTCTCCGAATTTGGCCTGATCTACGCGGGTGCGCAGAAGAACATCGGGATTTCTGGATTGACCATTGTCATCGTTCGTGACGACTTGATCGGCAAAGCCCAGGCAATTACACCCTCGGTGATGGACTATGCCGCACAGGCCGGCTCAGATTCGATGCTCAATACGCCGGCGACCTTCGCATGGTACGTGGCTGGGCTGGTTTTCCAGTGGTTGGAAGACAACGGCGGCTTGAACCAAATGGGGGCCCATAATCGAACTAAGGCGCAGCGTTTGTACGCCGCCATTGATGGTTCAAATTTTTATACCAATCCGGTGCGCGAATGTGACCGCTCTTGGATGAACGTGCCGTTTACGCTGGCCGATGAAAAACGTGATGCTGCGTTCTTGCAAGGCGCTGAGGCTGCCGGGCTCTCCGGGCTGAAAGGTCATCGCGCGGTTGGTGGAATGCGCGCGAGCATTTACAACGCGATGTCGCAAGACGGTGTCGACGCGCTGATCGATTATATGCACGAATTTGAACGAAGCAGCACCTAGAACGAGTGATATTGGATGTACAAGATTCTGACCCTGAACAGCATTTCGCTTGCTGGTCTAGAGCGTCTCCCGCGCGATAGATACGAAGTTGCGTCTGAGCTCGCGCGCCCAGATGGTGTTTTGGTCCGTTCAGCGAATATGCACGAGATGGACATACCGGCAACTGTTCGAGCGGTTGGGCGCGCTGGCGCCGGCGTAAACAACATCCCGGTGAATGAGTTAAGTGCGCGCGGCGTACCGGTGTTCAATGCGCCAGGCGCGAACGCCAATGCGGTCAAAGAGTTAGTGCTGGCTGGCATATTGTTAGCGTCGCGTAACTTGTGCTCCGCTTGGTCCTTCGTGCAAAGCCTGAAGGGTACGGATGCGGAAATATCAAGCGCAGTCGAGGCCGGTAAAAAGCGTTTTGTTGGCTCCGAGCTGCCGGGCCGTACGCTCGGCATCCTGGGCCTGGGTGCAATCGGGGTGAAGGTTGCCAATGCTGCTCATTCACTCGGCATGAATGTGGTCGGCTACGATCCAAAAATGACTGTCGATCGAGCTTGGCAATTGTCATCATCAGTCAAGCCTGCCCACGGCGTCGAGCAGGTATTGTCCGAGTCGGATTTCATCTCTATACATGTTCCGCTGATCGAGCAGACACGCGGCCTCATCAACGCCGCACGGCTCAGTTCTATGCGCAAGAACGCGGTGTTAATGAACTTCAGCCGCGCCGGCATCGTCGATGATGATGCTGTGGTTGATGCGCTGGAGGCGGGTTCACTCGGCGCCTACGTTTGTGATTTTCCGAGTAACCGGCTGCTTGCTTGCGAGAAAGTGATTGCCTTGCCGCACCTGGGCGCGTCGACGATTCAGGCCGAGGAGAATTGCGCCATTATGGTTGCGGAGCAAGTTCGCGATTTCTTGGAAAATGGCAATATTACAAATTCGGTAAATTACCCGGATGTGCAGATGTCACGCAACGGCGGCGTGCGCGTCACTGTGATGCATTCTAATGTGCCGAATATGCTGGGCCAGATCTCCACTACGGTGGCTAGTGACGGCATCAATATCGTCGACATGCTGAACAAATCACGCGATGCCGTGGCTTGTACGATGCTCGATGTGGATCAAGCCGTGGGCGAGTCTTTAGTCACCGCCCTAGCGGCGATTGAGGGTGTCCAGTGCGTACGCGTGCTGTGAATGTGAACGCATCGTCATTGGCTTGCAATTCCATTGGCGCTGCGGCTGGCGGCTACGCCTGTGGCGATGGCTTAAAGGGTGGAGTCCGTGCGCTCGCGCGGGGATATGACGCATGAATGATGCCCCGCATACGGACTCCAAAATTGCCGCGCTTATTGCGCGCGCCAACACCGGTATTCGCGCCTTATCACCGTATCAACCGGGTAAGCCTATTGAAGAATTGCAGCGCGAACTTGGTTTAACCGACATTATCAAGCTCGCGTCTAACGAAAACCCATTGGGTCCAGGGGCACGCGCGCGCGCAGCCATGTTGGCGCGGGTCGACGAGCTCGCCCGTTATCCCGACGGCAGTGGCTTCCAGTTGAAGGCCGCGTTGGCGGCGTACCACGATTGCCCGAGCGACTGGGTGACTTTAGGTAACGGTTCGAACGAAGTGCTGGAGTTCATCGCACGGGTGTTTGCCGGACCCGGCGACGAAGTGGTGTTTGCCGAGCATTGTTTTACCGTCTACCCACTTGTTACGCGTGCCATAGGTGCGACCCCAGTAGAAGTGCCTGCCAAGGACTTTGGCCATGACCTAGACGCAATGGCACGCGCCGTCACGGCGAAAACGCGGTTAGTGTTTATTGCCAATCCGAACAACCCGACCGGAACCTGGGTTGACGAAAGTGCGTTGCGCGCGCTGTTGCAGCAGGTACCGGCGGATTGCGTCGTGGTGTTGGACGAAGCGTACCTGGAGTATGCACGTCGCCCCGGCTATCCCGATGGCGCAACCTTGCTCGCAGATTATCCAAATTTAGTAGTCACTCGGACATTTTCTAAAGTGCATGGTTTGGCTGCGCTGCGTATTGGTTACGCCTTATCGCACGCGCCGGTGGCAGACCTAATGAATCGGGTTCGGCAACCGTTTAACGTCAATGACCCGAGCATGGCGGCGGCGATTGCCGCGCTTAGTGATGACCAGCACATTAGCGCTAGCGTTGTTGCCAATAACCACGGCATGACGCAACTCGCTCGGGGCTTCGACGCGCTCGGGCTCAGCTACATTCCCAGCGCAGCCAACTTCTTGACCTTCGATACCGGCTCATCAGGCGAGGTGGTGTTCGCGGCCTTGCTGCGCCTAGGAGTAATTGTGCGCCCAGTTACTGGCTATGGCTTGCCTGCTCACCTGCGCGTGACGGTAGGAACGAGCGCGGAAAATGCGCGTTTCCTGGCCGCGTTGGCGCAGGTTTTGCGGGAGCGCAACGCGTGATTCGGCGGCTGTGCATAATTGGTGTTGGCCTGATTGGCGGATCTCTTGCGCAGGCCTTGCGCGAAGTCGGCGCGTGCGAGGAAGTTGTCGGCTGCTCGCGTGATCCTGCGCATCTGCAGCGTGCCGTCGATCTTGGTGTAATTGACCGCTTCGAAACTAATATCGCGCGCGCAGTTGATGGCGCAGACATGATTGTCGTGTGCGTGCCGCTAGGCGCGATGGAAGCGGTGTTCGCGGCAATGGCGAGTCATCTTGCGTCAGACGCCGTGATTACCGACGCAGGCAGTTCTAAGCGCAGTGTAATCGACGCGGCGCAGCGCGCATTTGGTCAACTGCCGGAAGCGTTCGTCCCGGGTCACCCGATTGCAGGCACGGAGCGCAGTGGTGTGGAAGCATCGTTCGCGACGCTCTATCGAGGTCGCAAAGTCATCTTAACGCCAACCGCGCACAGCAGTGCGGCGGCAGTCGATCGGGTGAGTGCTATGTGGAAACTCACGGGTGCCGAAGTGATCGAGATGGCGCCCGACCATCACGATGAAGTGCTCGCCGCGACCAGTCATTTACCGCACTTGCTTGCGTACAACTTGGTCGACGTGCTGGGTCAAATGGAGGAGCGGCGTGCGATGTTTCGCTACGCTGCTGGCGGCTTTCGAGATTTCACTCGCATCGCCTCATCTGACCCAGTCATGTGGCACGATATCTGCCTCGCAAACCGTGATGCGGTATTGGACGCAATTGAGCTGTACGCCGCGTCTTTAGATGAGTTGCGTCAAGCGGTTGAGCGTTCCGATAGCGAGGGGCTGATGAGTTGTTTTAGTCGCGCCAAAGCTTTGCGTGATCAATACGTAGACGTGGGAAACACATGATTAGCTACCAAATCCAACCCGGTGGGGCTTTAACCGGGCGGCTCCGGGTCCCAGGTGATAAATCGATCTCCCATCGTAGCGTGTTGCTCGGCTCGTTAGCACAAGGCGTGACTGAGATTGATGGTTTCCTAGAAGGTGAGGATACTCAGGCGACTGCTGCGGCTATGCGGGCTATGGGCATTGCTATCGACACCGTCGGCCCGGGTCGCTTGGTTATTGAAGGCCGAGGCTTACACGGCCTGCGCGCTCCAAGCAGCGCGCTGGATTTGGGGAATTCTGGCACCGGCATGCGTCTTCTGGCTGGTGTGTTGGCTGGGCAATCGTTTCACTCAGAGGTGATCGGAGACGCGTCCCTCAGTAGCCGGCCGATGCGACGGATTCAGCTCCCATTGCAGCGCATGGGAGCGTCGTTTGAGACCAGCGCGAACGGCACACCACCGCTTAATATTGGCCCGAGTGGCAATCTTGCCGGGATTCGTTATGAGATGCCGGTTGCAAGTGCACAAATTAAGTCGTGTCTGTTACTGGCGGGAATGTACGCTCAAGGACGTACCCGTGTGCATGAGCCGGGGCCGTGCCGAGACCACACCGAGCGGATGCTAAGCGGCTTTGGTTATCCCGTTACGCGTTCAGGTGCATGGGTTGAACTGACCGGCGGTGGCGCTTTAGTGGGTCAACAAGTGCAGGTGCCGGGGGATGTGTCGTCAGCGGCATTTTTCATGGTGGCGGCAAGCATTGCCGCTGATTCCGACCTGACCCTTGAAGGCGTTGGGATCAACCCGACTCGCGATGGCGTGATCAAAATTTTGCAGCTCATGGGCGCAAATATTGAGCTTCAAAACGTGCGCGAAGCGAGTGGCGAGCCGGTCGCAGATGTGCGCGTGCGCTCGGCGAAGTTGCATGGGATCACGGTGCCCGAAGTGCTCGTTCCCAACGCGATCGATGAATTTCCCGCTTTGTTCGTAGCAGCAGCATACGCATCAGGCACGACGACCTTGACCGGTGCGGCCGAGTTACGGGTCAAAGAAAGTGACCGAATAGGGGCAATGGCTGCGGGGCTCAATACGCTTGGTGCGCATGCGCTGGCAACCCCGGATGGCATGATCATCGAAGGGCGATTGCCATCCGGAGGTACCGTCGATAGCCATGGAGACCATCGTATTGCGATGGCTCTGAGTATGGCTGGGATTGCTGCGTCGGGTGCCGTCAAGGTGACCGACTGCGCCAATGTGCAAACTTCATTTCCGGGCTTCGTCGCACTTGCGCGCGAGGCCGGCGTTGCCATCACGGAGGTGTCAGCGTGAACGCGCCGGTACTCACTGTAGATGGCCCTGGTGGCGCCGGCAAAGGCACCGTATGCGCGATGCTTGCCGCGGAACTTGGTTGGCATCTGCTCGATAGTGGCGCGATTTATCGTTTGTTGGGACTGAAGGCGCGCCGCGCCGACATAGAATTGGCGGATGTCGATGCTGTGTGTGCACTCGCGTGCCAGCTTGACATCAAATTTACCGCCGGCGGTGGTGCCGGAGAGTTGGTGCGCACCTGGCTTGATGGTGTTGATGTGAGCGCGGAGATCCGCACTGAGGCCGCTGGCGCGGATGCGTCTATTGTTGCATCGAACGGTGCTGCACGTGACGCACTGCTCGATCGTCAGCGACGACTGCGTTCGCCACCAGGGCTTGTGGCTGACGGGCGCGATATGGGCACGGTGGTATTTCCAGACGCTGAATTAAAGATTTTTCTAAGCGCTAGCGCCGAAGAGCGCACCCAGCGGCGCTATAAACAGTTGATTGAAAAGGGAGTCGATGCTAGTCTCGCCGACCTTTCCGCGGAGATCGCGGAGCGTGACCGACGTGACCGCGAACGAGCTGTTGCGCCGCTCAAGCCGGCTTCTGGTGCTGTCTCGATCGACACAACCGGCGTACCCATCGATATAGTTGTCGAACGGGTGCGTTCGCTTTTGCGCGACCGTGGGTTATCATGAGCTGACTGTTTGCACTGACAATATTCGCGAAAACACAAGGCGGTGTGCGGATATTGATGAGTGCGCTGGCGAATGCGGGCGCCTGCGCTACTCTTTTTCTTATTGACCCGTACACGACGACGGTATCGAGAAACGCGCATGAGCGTAAGCTTTGCAGAAATGTTTGAAGAGAGTCAGGTCGAGCTAAAAATGCGACCTGGTTCCATCCTGACCGGAATGGTAGTAGACATCCGTGCAGATTATGTGATTGTCAACGCCGGTCTTAAATCTGAATCGATGATTCCCATCGGGCAGTTTAAGAACGAAGCGGGCGAACTTGAAGTCGGCATTGGCGACGAGGTCGAAGTTGCGCTGGACGCGGTTGAAGACGGCTTCGGGGAAACCCGTCTGTCTCGCGAAAAAGCAAAGCGTGCTCAAGCGTGGAAACGTCTCGAGACTGCATTTGAAGCGGAAGAGAAAGTTACTGGCATCATTAACGGTAAGGTCAAGGGCGGCTTTACGGTCGATATCGACGACATTCGGGCGTTCTTGCCTGGCTCGTTGGTCGATGTGCGCCCGGTACGTGATACCACTTATCTTGAGGGCAAGCCGCTCGAGTTTAAGGTGATCAAGCTCGACCAACGTCGTAACAACGTAGTTGTTTCGCGCCGTGCAGTTGTCGAGAGCGACAATTCGGCGGAGCGCGAAACGCTGCTGGCGAATTTGCAAGAAGGCGTCACGCTGCCTGGTGTAGTCAAGAACCTCACCGATTACGGTGCGTTCGTCGACCTCGGCGGTATCGATGGCTTGTTGCACATCACCGATATGGCCTGGAAACGCGTCAAGCACCCGACCGAAGTGGTCAATGTTGGCGACGAACTGCAGGTCAAGGTGCTGAAATTCGACCGTGAGCGCAATCGCGTATCGCTTGGTTTGAAACAGCTCGGCGAAGATCCTTGGGTCAATATTGCTCGTCGTTATCCTGAAAGCGCACGTCTACACGGTCGCGTCACGAACATTGCTGATTACGGCTGTTTCGTGGAGATCGAAGAGGGCGTTGAAGGCTTGGTGCACGTGTCTGAGTTGGATTGGACCAACAAGAATGTGCATCCATCCAAGATCGTACAGGTCGGTGACGAAGTTGAAGTGATGGTGTTGGATGTTGACGAAGAACGTCGACGGATCTCACTCGGCGTCAAACAGTGTCAGCCGAACCCATGGGAAGACTTTGCTGCCAATCGTAACAAAGGTGATCGGGTCATTGGTCGAATCAAATCGATCACTGACTTCGGTATCTTCATCGGACTCGATGGCGGTATCGACGGGCTTGTGCATCTATCCGATATCTCGTGGAACGAAGGTGGCGAGGATGCAGTGCGCGGCTACAAGAAGGGTGATGAGCTCGAGACCATGGTTCTTGCCGTGGACGCAGAGCGCGAACGCATCTCTTTGGGTGTCAAGCAGCTAGATGCAGACCCGTTCTCAAGCTTCTTAACGCAAAACCCGCGCGGCACGCTCGTGAACGGTGTGGTGATGGAAGTTGACGCTAAGGGCGCAACGATCGAATTGGCTAACGGTGTTGAGGGCTATTTGCGTAGTTCTGAACTCGCCCGTGACCGCGTCGATGATGCGCGCACAGTGCTTACTGAAGGCGAGAAGATCGAAGCTAAGTTTATTGGCGTCGACCGCAAGAAACGCGTCCTATCCTTGTCTATCAAGGCGAAAGATGTCGACGACGAAGCTGCAGTAATCGGAGAGTACGCCGCTGTCACCGAGAATACAGGTGGTACCTTCGGTGATCTCTTGAAAGAACAGCTGAACCGTTAGTAAGTGGAGCAAGCCATCGCTAAATGATGGCTTGAATACGATGAGGGGCAGGCGCTGATCTGCCCCCGCGAACGATTGTCAGGGTCGTAAAAGTGGTGGTCCAAACCGGCAACTCTCATGCACGGACTGGCCGTGAGGCACTGATAGACCAGATGGTCGGAAGAATAATGACTAAATCCGAGTTGATTGAACGAGTCGCGCAGCGTCAGACCCAGCTCGCCTACCGCGACATCGAGCTGGCGGTGAAGACCATGCTCGAACTAATGGCACAGCGTTTGGCGAATGGGGATCGCATTGAGATCCGAGGTTTTGGCAGCTTTTCGTTGCATTACCGACCGGGGCGCGTTGGTCGCAACCCGAAGACTGGCGATCCGGTGTCGTTACCCGCGAAATACGTCCCGCATTTTAAACCTGGCAAAGAACTGCGTGAGCGCGTTGATAACGCTGCAGCTGAAGGTGCCGTCATTATGCCTGTGGACATGCTGGTCGCGAAGTAGCGCCTCCCAACGGCGTGACAGCACTCAACCTTGCCTTCGTGTGCTGTTGTTACTAAGAATTCACGAGCGCGTATTGGTTGACTGGTCCATGTCGTCCAATTTGCTCGTGCGTCAGGTTTTGCCTTAGTGGAAACGCTTATTTGGCTGCTACTACCGATTGCGGCGACCTGTGGCTGGTTTGCGTCGCGCTGGACTCAGCGTGCCGATCCGAATGAGAAGGTACGCAGCGGCTTGCGTGCCGACTACTTCAAAGGCATCGACTATCTACTGAACGATCAGCAAGATAAAGCGCTCGATGTATTTATTCGGGTGCTTGAAGTTGATGCATCCACTGCTGAGACGCACTTAGCCCTGGGTAATCTCTACCGCCGCCGCGGCGAAGTCGACCGCGCTATTCGCATTCATCAGAACCTGATGGCGCGCTCTGAACTCGACAGTACCCAACGTGCTGAGGCGCTGTTGGAGCTTGGACAGGATTATCTGAGTGCTGGGCTGCTGGATCGGGCTGAAGACTTGTTCAGAGAGCTGGTAGACACCGGGCAATTTACTGTACAAGCACTGCGCCAGCTAATCGACATCTACGAGCAGGAACGCGACTGGCCCAAAGCCATCGAAGCAGCCCAGGATTTGGAGCGCGAAACTGGCACGGCACTTGGCAACGTGATTGCCCAGTACTGGTGTGAATTAGCTGAGCGAGCGCGCCTGAGTGGCGAATTGAGCGTCGCAGAGGATGCCGCAAACCAGGCCAAGACCTGCTTCCCTGCCTGTGTGCGAGCGAGTATTTTGCAGGGCGATATTCTATTGGCAAGCGGCCAGCCGGGCGCAGCGTTCGAAGCCTACAAACACGTTGAGGCGCAGGATGTCGAGTACCTATCAGAGGTTATCGAGCCGATGCGACGAGCCGCACAAGCAAATAATGATCTTGATCGCTTGATTCATTATCTGCGCCACGTAATGCAAACCTACGGTGGTATCAGCGCGACGCTGGCGTTAGCAGAACTGACCGAAGCCGAGGTAGGCCGGTCTGAGGCTGCCGCGTTTATGGCGGAGCAGTTGCGCGTGCGTCCGAGCGTGCGCGGCTTCGATCACCTGCTAGAACTGGAAATTGGCACACCAGCGAGTGAGCAGCGTGAATACGCGCACACGCTGAAGACGCTGATCAGTCAGTTGATGGCGAATCGGCCGATCTACAAGTGTGGCCATTGCGGGTTTCCGGCGCGTGCGGTGCATTGGCAATGTCCGGGCTGCAAACACTGGAATACAGTTAAACCAATTCAGGGAGTCGAAGGTGAGTAATTCGCCAATTATTGTTGCGCTCGATTATGCCAGCGCTACGGCAGCGCTAGCGCTGGCTGAGCAACTTGATCCGCGCCGTTGTGCGGTGAAAGTTGGTAAGGAATTATTCACCCGTGCCGGCCCTGATGTTGTGCGCGAATTAGTCAGACGTGATTTTCGATTGTTTCTCGATCTGAAATTTCACGACATACCGAACACCGTTGCAGCGGCCTGCGCGGCGGCTGCCGATCTTGGGGTTTGGATGCTCAATGTTCACGCCAGTGGGGGCCCACAGATGCTGTCCGATGCGCGCTTAGCATTAGGTGACGCACCGGATCGGCCACGACTTATTGCAGTCACTGTGCTTACTAGTTTAGATGACAGCGATATGCGCGCAATTGGCTATCAAGCGGATAGCGCCGCAACTGCGCTATCACTCGCCTCGCTTGCAGCGCAAAACGGCCTCGATGGGGTTGTTTGTTCACCGCGAGAAATTGCTGCAATGCGTGCGTCACTCGGCACTGAATTCTTGCTCGTGACCCCAGGTATTCGCCCGGCAGGCAGTGACAGCGGTGACCAGAAACGCATCATGACGCCGAGCGCAGCGGTGCAACTCGGCGCCAGCTATTTGGTGATTGGTCGACCGATCACCGCAGCGCCTGATCCGATGGCAGCATTGGCGGCCATCGAAGCGGAGCTCACGGGCGACTAAGCGGCTTTAGCAGAACTTTGGAGCTACGTTGCAAGTTGTAAAGTGCTTGCTTCTCGATTGGCAGGTCGTCGACTCGGCCTTCAATAAAACCACGTTCGGCGAACCAATGCGCGGTGCGCGTAGTTAGTACGAACAGCGTTGTTGCGCCAGCGGCGAGTGCGGTGCGCTCAAGTTGTGCCAATAGCGCGTCGCCGCGCTCACCGCTGCGGTATTGCGGTGCTACCGCAAGACAAGCAAGCTCCATGAATTGCGTGTCCGCGTACGGATAGAGCGCCGCGCACGCGAGCACCGCTCCATCACGCTCCATGACCGTGAAGCGGCTGATCTCCTGTTCGAGTTTGTCGCGTGAGCGGCGTACCAATATGCCGTCGGCTTCCAGTGGCTCAATGAGTTCCAATATTCCAGGTACATCGTCAATCACTGCTGAGCGGGTGATGTCATAGGTATCCGCACTCACCATGGTGCCGACACCGTCGCGAGTAAATGCTTCAAGCAGGACTGCGCCGCTAATGCGTGCATCAAGGATGTGCGTGCGCTTGACGCCATTTCTACAAGCGCGCACCGCTGCCGCCAGCAAGCGTGTCGAGTGCAGGCAGCTACGCTGCGCGTCGCGCAAGTGCAAAGCCAGTAGTTGGCCGGCTTGTTCGGTCGTGAGTTCCCGAACTTTATCGCCGTTGCTATCTTCAAGCCCGTGGGCAGAGCTCAGTAGCAGCAGTTTAGCTGCGTTTAGCTCGGTCGCCACGGCAGTTGCGACATCCTCTGCTGCCACGTTGAAAGCCTCGCCGGTAGGTGAGTATCCGATCGGTGATAGCAGCACAATATTGTGCGCGTCCAAACTCTGGCGCAGACCTATTGTGTCAACCCGACGAACTTCACCTGTGTACAAGAAGTCCTGCCCGGATTGCACTCCGATCGGGCGCGCGGTCACGAAATTGCCGGATCGAACGCTGATACGTGCGCCCGCCGTTGGCGAGTTGGCCAGTCCCATCGAAAGTCGTGCTTCGATTTCGACACGCAGCGCGCCGGTCACCTCTTTGACGATTTCCATGGTGCGCGCGTCGGTAATGCGGCGCGAGTCCACGAACTTTGATTGCAGCTTCTCAGCGTGCAAGCGCGCGTCAATTTGGCTCTTTGCGCCTGGCACCAAAACCAGTTGAATGGCTAGTGCATCGAGCAAGACCAAGTCATGGACAAATTCCGTGAAGGCGGCATTTGCAATCATCTCGCCGCCAAATTGAATTACGAAAGCTTGCCCGCGATGCGCATTGATATAGGGCGCGAAGCTCCTAAAGGCATCGACAAAACTGCGTTGTAAATCCACGTGCATAAGCCTAATTCCGTCACAAGGGCCTAGGGCCTGTTTATATTTTGCGCGCACCGCTGCTGTGGCCCGAAGGGTTTAGCCCGAAATTCGCTCTCTCTGTGTTGCAGACCGCTCATTTGGGCAATCCGAACTACGCTCACTGCGCCTTGATTGAGCGAATTTCGGGTTGAACAGCGGCGCTTACGAAAGATAAACAGGCTCTAGCGATACCAGCGCGACCAACCTTGTTCATAGTAGTTGGCGAGGCGGTGAGTTTGCAGGGTGTTGACGTCGACCTCAATGCGATCTGTATCGGGACTGAAAACTCTTAGCGCATCAATCGAATCGGAACTGAGAAAACGCAGGCCTTTCGGTAGCTTGATTTTGGACCATTGGATGCGCCGAGGTGCGGCAATGACGAAACCCCAGTCACCAAAGGTTGGCACGTAGGCGTGGTATGGAATTGTGAACAGCTCTCGATCGCGATGACGCACTGCGCGCGTGGAACCCAGCGTTGCAGCGATACTCCAGAATGCCGCGCGGGCGTAATAAGGTGAAGTTGCTTGGGTCACCAACGCGCCGCCAGCACTCAAGCGCGCCGTCACCAGGCTGTAGAAGTGACGGGTATATAGACGACTGATCGATATGTCATGTGGATCCGGCAGATCGATTATCACAACATCGAACAAGCTTGTTTCTTGTTCTAAGAATTGTCCCGCATCGGCATTGACGACAGTGAGCTTGGAACTCGACAAGGAGCTTGCGTTGAGCAGACGCAGATCAGCATTGTTGCTAAAGAGCCGTGTTACCTCTGGATCTAAGTCCACCAGCACGACCTCTTTGACGCCTGGATAGCGCAGCACCTCGCGCGCGGCTAGGCCATCACCGCCGCCAATAATGAGTACGCGGTCGTGACGTTCGACCACCCCCATGACCGGATGCACGAGTGATTCGTGATATCGGTATTCGTCGATCGAGCTGAATTGCAGGCCACCATTGATGTAGAAGTTGGTCACTTCGCCGATCCGCGACACTACCAAGCGCTGATATCGCGTGGTCTTGGCAAGGATAATGTTGCCGTTGTAGAGCTTGGTTTCGACGAAACGTTCAATCGGCTCAGCGCCAATGAGCGCCGTTACTAACGCGACGGCGAGGACCGCGGACAACATCGTTAAAGCGGTTAGGCGCCGCACCAAGCTTGCGAGCACGTAGGTCGCGAGCAGTGCGACACAGACATTTAGTAGTCCGAACAGCAAGGAAGTGCGAATCAGGCCGAGCTGCGGCACTAGCACCAGCGGGAATAATATTGCCGCTATAAGCGCACCGGCGTAATCCAGGCTCAGCACGTTCGACAGATTTACACGCAGCGTTTTGTGGGCGCGCAGGATGCGGATCACCAGCGGGATCTCGAGCCCCACGAGTGTGCCCGTCAGAGTCAATGACAACAGCAGTATGGCTTGATAGTTATCGATAATTGCGTAGGCGAAATACAGCGCAGGTGCGCTGATCCCGCCCACCGCGCCGAGCAGTAGTTGGACAACTATGAAAGCATCGGTGAGGTCGCTTTGAATGTGCCGAGACAGGTAGGCGCCAAAACCCATCGCCGCCATGAATACGCCGATCACGATCGAAAATTGATAGACCGAATCGCCGAGCAGATAGCTTGAAATAGTGCCGGCGAGTAGCTCATAGACCAAGCCACATACGGCGATCACAAGCGTTGCAAACAGCAGTGCAGCGTTTGCTAGGCTCGGCGATAGCGTGTCTTTGACGTGATGCGGCGAGGGCGGTAAGTCAGCCTTGTCGTGTGGTGCAGTGCTAATAGCGCGGCTCAGGTGATGGCGGCAGCGATGATGATCGCCAACGCAATGAAACACGATCCTATGATAATCGCCAAGGCCGTGTTTTGGTCTTCTTCAATCTCTTTTCGGATCGAAAATGGCGTCAGCCGGTCGATTATCCAATAAGCGCCAAGGAACACCGCGATGCCTATGACGCTGTAGACAACAGACGAGGCGATTTGCCCTAAGCCTAGTTCAGAACCCATCATCAAACCTCACTTCTATTGCCGGAATTAATCGCACGATTGCAATGCCGTTGTTTGGTTATTTAACCCGGTGTCCGCCGCCGCCAACAAAGATGTGCCTGCCGGCGCTACCCTGGCGTACGCTCGCTTTGGTTATTGACGGTTCCATCACACCGATATTATTAGTAGTCAAATAAACCGCCGAAAATGTCAGCAAGCCAAACACTGCGAGCACTACCTTGCCCATCTAATGGCACCGTTAGTCATCGTCGTCATCGTCTTCATCCCACCGTGCTGCTTCAAAGCGCCGCTTGGAATACCAGCCAGCGCCCCAGGCCAGCGCGCTCAATACGAGCAAGGCGAGATAATACCGCGATACCTTGACTCCTTCGCGCACCTGCACAGAAATGGCGCGCGCCTGCGGACGTCGCCCGGTGGAACCTGTGCCGCCCTCGCCGGAGATTTCCAGGGTGTAGGTGCCAGCCTGCGGCACTTTAAAATACGCGTGCGCATCGGTACTGCCTTCACTCCAGGACTCGCCACCCGAATAGCCGCTGTAATAGGAAATCTGCTTGCCCATTGAGAATATTTCCTCGCCGGACTTCTTTACGACTACTTCAAAAAAGCCCCACGCATTATTCATGCTCGAATACAGATCCAGGGAGATGAGTCTTTGCGCGTCGGTGATTTCAAACTGATGTGTTACCGCACCAGCTTTGCCGTAGATTTCTTTGGCGCTAAAGGTCTGGTTAATCAACGCCGTGCCACTACCAAGCATCAATGTGTAAAGCACTAATGCAAGGGCGACGGGCGTGAACAGCAAGCCCGAAAGCCGTAGTCCACTCGTCAGCGAAGTTGGTTCATAAGGTTGTAGCGGGTGTACTTGCGCACGCGCGCGCGCCTCATCTGCATCGAGGCCGAAAGCGCTATACGCATCCGCCGGCACAAGGTATTCACTTAATTGAAACTCTTGTTCGTTGCCCTTGCTCTCGATGCTGAAACCTATCGGCGGCGAGATGCCTTCGATTACACGGGCGCGATCGCCGACTTGCGCTAAGTATGTCAACTCGCCTTCTACGAAGGTCACGGTCGCGTCGTAAATACTGTGTGTTTTGAACAGATAGCCGTTGGCCACGAACGGCGACTTATGATGTAGCACGCCGTCATACTCTGGCAGGTCTCGGGTGCGCCTGGAGAATACAAAATGGCCATGCCCGTATTCTAACCACGCGTACCCGTGGGTCGGTGAATACAGGCAGACTTCGACCCAAGTGCTGAGGTCATTGTCGCGATATTGAAGCACGCCGATGGCGATAAAATCGACACCGTGGATGCGCCCGCGCATGCCAATCTTGACTGGACAATACGGCCGCTTCAGGTCTTTAAAGGTCTTGACGACTTTGAATTCGTCATTGGCATCTAATACCGATCCGCAATAACCACAAGTTAACGATTGCACTTTGTGGCCGCCGAGCAAAGTGAGCGGCGCTCCACAATTGGTGCAATTGAGGGATCTAAGTTGTGACTGTGCCATGTGCGGATTCAAACTCTGTCCTAGGCATTGACCTCAAACGGGTCTATCCACAAGCCTTTGTATATGTGCGTTCCATCATCCGCGTATTCGATGGTCAATAGCAATCCTCGATGCCCAGATAGATGCACGTATTGGTGCGTTTCGCCTACCGATATGACTTCCGGTAGCTCGCCTTCGTAGCCAATGCACTGGGCTTCATTTTTCTCTGTGACGAGCAGATTTTGTGGTCCGACGGTGACATTGCTGCCGACCATGAGTGATTCGAACGTTGGCGCCGCGCCGTTCAGTGAAAGCGGTTGTTCGATAGCAATGTCACCTTCATCGACGCTCACCCAAGATGATTCGCCGGTATCACTGCTGACCCACCATTCGTCCCAGAAGCCCTTGCCGTAGTCGAATCTTATGCGTCCGTGTGGCACGTAGCTAACACCACGATGAGTAAATGGTTGACCCAATGAGAAAATCGACGGCCCGGCAGCAATGCTCGCCCGCTCGCCCGCGTTCTTGACGACGTCATCTTCGAGAAAAAGCGTGACCTGGCAACTTGGGCACGTCACCAGCTTCGCGTATTGAAGCTGGTGTGGTACCTCACTACCGCAAGATGGGCAATTAAGTTGCACTTGTTTGCTCGACTCGATGCGTGCGCGAACTTAGTCGGCGAACATCTTGTTACCGCAACTATGACAGAAGCGCTGCTCTTCCTCGCACAGCGTATTGCACTGCGAGCAGCGCACCATCACTTTTTGTGCTGCCGGGGCTGAGGCCGCAGCTGCCGGAGCCGCCTGTTGTGGTTGACCCATGCCGCCAGAGAGCGCGCCTGCCATGGCGTTGCCCATGGCCATGCCAATGCCCGCGCCCATGCCCGCGCCAGCCAAGCCACCATCGCCGCCAGCTGCCGCAGCCATGGGCAGCGCTTGCGCCATCTGGAATTTGGTGTACTGGTCAAGATCGCCAAGCGCCGCCATTCCAGTGCGTTGATCCAGTAGTTTCTCGACCTCAGGCGGCAATGACACGTTCTGGATGTAGAACGACTCGAGTTTTAGGCCGAATTGCTCTAACACCTCACCCATGTCCGGCATCAGCGCCTCAGAGAACTCATTCAAGTTGGCCGCGTGGTCGAGGAATGCAACTTTGGATTGCGCAATGTGATCGGTGAAACGCGTAATGATTGCCGCGCGAATTTGATTCTCAATTTGGGTGACCGAGTAGCGCTCTTCGGTGCCCGAGAGTTCTTTCATTACTCGCTCAGGGTCCGCCACGCGCAATGCGTAACTACCAAAAGCGCGGATGCGTATCACGCCAAACTCTGGGTCTCGCAGTGTTATTGGGTTGGGAGTGCCCCACTTGCGGTCGGTGAATTGGCGCGTGTTGAAGTAATAAACTTCGGACTTAAACGGGGAATTGAAGCCGTGCGTCCAATGTTGCAAGGTGGTCATTATCGGCATGTTAGCCGTGACCAATTTGTATGAACCCGGCTCATAAACATCCGCGATCTGGCCGCGGTAGACAAATACTGCCATCTGACTCTCACGCACCACCAGCGTAGAGCCCATCTGGATCTCTTTGTTGTGGGTGGGGAACCGGTAGGCCAATGTATCCGGACTGTCATCGGTCCACTCGATGACGTCAATGAATTCACCGAGTAGCTTGTCCCATAAGCCCATATCGAGCCCTCCAAATAGTGGCGATAGTTGATGGTATCAGGTCGTGCTCGCAACTGCTTTGTTGCTTACGCGCGCGTACGACCGTCAGCGAGGAATATTGCGGCGCCGTGCCAGTGTTCAAGTAACACAATAGGTTTTTATATTGAGAAATTGACACCTACTAGTGCGACACAGTTCACACTAAAGGCGCACTAGGGGGCGTCGCGCAGGTGCGGTAGCGCCGCTTGTGTGGCACAAACTTGAGCTCCGCGGCGTTGCTTGCCGATCCGCGCGAGCTTTGGTTAGGATGCTGTGCAGCGCCATAACGTAGCGCCTGTTACACCCTAAATGATCGCTAATGATCACAGTCTTAGAAAGAGCTCGAATAAGGGGGCGCGGTGAAACTTACCCAAGAAGAACAATCGATGTTGGCCGGCGATATGGGCGAGCCCAAGCGTTGGGCTATAGAGCACATGAGCCAGGTCGGCGCGATGTTTGACGCGGCCGACCTAGTGCCGGTATCGCAAGCCCACATGATGGCAGACCCAGAGTCACTCGGTGATGCCTGTGTCGAATTCTTAGAAGACCTAGCGTCTGAGCCGGAAGAGCAACGCAAGGTTGTGATCCCAATGATCACAGACCCGCGTGGGGTCGACCTGAATTACTACCGACCGCTGGGGCAGACTGAAGCGATGGCTAATCTTGACCGCCGCACAATTGCGGCATGCGAGAAGCTTGGCATTTTAATGACCAATACCTGCGTGAACTATCAGACCGTTATGGCGCCGCTAAAAGGTGACCATGTCGCGTTTGGCGACACTGGTGTTGTGATCTACTCCAATAGCATTTTGGGTGCGCGGTCAAATTTTGAGGGCGGCCCGTCAGCGTTAGCAGCAGGGCTCACTGGGCGTACTCCACGCTATGGCCTGCACCTGGATGAGAATCGTCGTGGTACACGGCGTTTTAAAGTGCATGTGCAGCCGCGTGAGCTGACCGATTGGGGCATTCTTGGTGCTATTGTCGGGCGCGCAGCCGGGTCTTATTGGGAAGTGCCGGTGCTCGAAGGGATCGAATCAGTGCCGACCTCCGATGACATGAAACATCTGGGGGCAGCGATGGCCAGTTATGGCTCAACACCGCTGTTCCATATTGTTGGAATCACCCCGGAAGCGCCTACGCTCGCAGCCGTGGGTGCAGCTGATATCGCTGAGGTCACGGAGATTTTCGCGGCGGATTTTGATGCAGTGCGCTCGGACTTTGGCGGCAAAGGCGACAAGGTCGACGTGGTGGTGTTTGCCGCGCCGCAGCTCTCGATCGTCGAGATGGCGATGGTTGCGGACCTCGTTGGTGAGCGCAAAGTCCATCAAGACACTGCACTGATCGTGTGTACCTCGCCGACCGTAGCCGCTGATAGTGAGCGCTTCGGCTTTACCGGGCGCATCGAGCGGGCCGGTGGCAAGGTGTTGCAAGGAACGTGTTTCTACCAACAATACGCACGTGAGATTGGCGAGGCCAATGGCTGGAAACGATTACTTAGCAATTCGGCAAAAATTGTTAATATCCTCGGCGGCTATGGCTATGAGCCAGCGCTAGCGAGTATGCAAGACTGCGTTGCTTCAGCCGTTGCCGGGGAGATTGTTTAGATGACCGAACTTAAATGTCACAAAGGCATCGGCTCGCTGGTTCGCGGCGAGGCTCTGGTAGCGTCGGATAATTTCTCCGCACGCTACGACTTGGATCGCATCAAGGGTGTGTTTTCACGGCCAGCACATAAGCTCTTTGGGCTTTCTTATGTGGATAAGATACTTGTGCTGAACACCTCCAAGGGCGGTGTTGCGTCCGCGTGGATGCTGCATGAGATGAAGTCTCGCGGCATCGCGCCAAAAGCGATCTTGTTCAATCGTGCCAACACAATCTTGGCTCAGGGTGCGGCCTTGGCGGAGCTCGCGATGTGTGATCGCTTCGAAGATGGCGACATCACCCAACTTATTTGCACCGGCGATCAGCTGATTGTTGATCCGCAAGCTGGTCTTGTGCGGGTCGAGCGAGCGTCGTAGCGCGATAGGGCCGATCATTGCGTCGTGGTGGCGGTGCTCGGGTGGTGCTGCGGGTGCTAAGTAGGCACGCTCCGCGGTGCCGCCAAGCATTGCTCGAGCATCGGTAAGTGCCCGGGTGAGTCGAGCGAATCGACTGCAGAGATGATGCGCGATGCGTCCTCATCGCTTATGCAATCGCGCACCACGTCGCGAAATTTTGTGATGATTTCGGCTTGCGTAAGAGCATGCTCGGCACTGCCTCGCCGGTGCAATATTTGTTGCTCGAAATGCTGGCCGCCATGAGTACGCACACGCACGCGTGCGGCGTGCCTAAAGGCCGCGCCGCGCGCGTCGATGCCTGCATCTATGTGTGCTGTGGTGCGACTAATAAGGTCGAGAATACGCGGGTCGCGAAGCCGCTCTTGGCGATATTGCTGTACAAAAGCGTTGCCGTCGAGCGCGATGAGTGCGAGACCAAAATATAGATTCATCTGCGCTGCGGTCACTCCTTGTGCGGTGTATTCCCATGCACAGTGCACGTATGTCGCACTGCTGACCGAGGCGTCAATTGCCGCCAGATCGTTAGCCTGGAGTTGCTGCTCGCGCATGATTTGGCGTAGCGCATCGAGGGCGGTGTGAATACTCGTGACTGCGGCGTAAGGTTTGAAGCCTACGTGGCGTATTTGCCATTCATGTCCGAGGCCGCTGGTGAGCTTGTGCGGCGCCGGAGCACTTGAGTGGGTGCTCAAGAACCCCCCGTAGGATGCCTCTAAAACGTCTTCTATACCGGTAAATCCGCGCTGCGCCAACAGCGCCGCGTAGACACCGCTTTGCGCCGCCCGCCCACAATGTAGACGTTTAACCATCGCGCCTTCCTGCGCGGCCATTAGGCCGCTCGTCTGTGAGCCAGCGATACCCAGGCAATGCTGGGTGGCGCGCGCGTCGAGGCGCAACATACGCGCGGCCGTAGCGGCTGCGACAAAAACCCCGGAAGTGCCCTGCGGGTGAAAGCCATCTAGTAACAGTGCTTGCGTGGCGGCATTACCCACGCGCGTACCAACTTCGTAGCCGGCTGCGATCGCGGTTAAGAATTCCTCGCCATTCGCGCATTGCGCAAGCGGTAGCAGGGCCAGTGCAACCGGCACTGCGAGCGAGCCTGGATGAACAATTGATTCTTTGTGAATATCGTCAAGTTCGAAGGCATGGCCAGCCGTGCCATTAACCAGCGCGGCATTGGCCGGTGAGCTTGTTGCGCCAGTTCCTACCAGGATCGCATCGCCGGCAGCCTGCTCAGCAAGGACCATATCCTTGACCATTTGTGTCCACGGTAAGGTCATGCCGTGCAGACACACGCCAACACTATCGAGGATGCACAGTTTTAGGTGCGCAATGACATCACTCGGGATGTCACCAATCTCTAGCGATGCTGCGAAGCTCGCTAAATCGGCAGTTGCGTTGGCCAGTAACGGTGGTTTCGATGCACTCATCTAAGGAAATCTAGGCGTGGGGATTAGCTAAATACGAAACCTTCGTAATCGTTTGCTACGACTTCTTCACATTTTGCGCAGTAAGCCGGGAAGCCGCCGTAGTAGGGCATGAATACGCGTGCTTTGCCCGCTACATTCGCGCCCATGTACCAACTTTCGGTAGACGATTTGAGACCCATTTTTGCGGCTTCTTGTACATGCTGCCACCACGTGTCTTGGGCGGCGACGGTAGCCTCGATTTCCTGATGGTTTTGTGTGCTCATGTACTGCAAGCAGGCTGCAATCCAATCAACGTGTTGTTCTATGGTCGGCAGCATGTTGGTAAACACTGATGGACTGCCGGGTCCGGTGACGGTGAATAAATTCGGGAAACCTGCCATCGCCAGACCCAAATAACTACAAGGTCCGTGTTGCCATAGTTGCTGCAAGCGTTCGCCATTCTTACCCTGAATGTCGACACTTGAAATTGCACCGGTCATGGCGTCAAAACCAGTGGCGATTATAAGAATGTCGATGTCGTAGTGGCGCCCGCCAAGCTGTAAGCCAGTGGCGTCAATCGCGTCTATTGGATTTTTTTTGACATCAATTAGGCTGACATTTTCGCGGTTAAATGTCGCGTAGTAGTTGGTATCGACGCACAAGCGCTTGCCGCCAATGATGTTGGTGGGGCAAAGCGTCTCGGCGACCTCAGGATGGTCAACTATCGTGCGAATCTTGTTACGCACAAAATCCGCCAGCGTGTCATTGGCGGCTTGGTCGAACATGAGGTCGCCATAAGCGCCCATGAAGGTCAGTCCGCCGCGCTGCCAGCGTTGTTCGTATTCCGCCTGTCGTTGCGACTCGCTGACAGCCATTGCTGGTTCTGCATTAAACGGGCCATCGATGCCCGGAAAGGTCTGTTTTGCGCGTGCGCGCAAAGCCGGATAATCGGATTTCACCGCGTCAATATGCGCACGCGTCAGTGCTGCGTTACGCGCTGGGATTGAATAGTTGGCAGTTCGTTGGAACACCAACAAGCTCTCGGCTTCGCTTGCAATCAACGGAATTGATTGAATCGATGAAGAGCCGGTGCCGATGATGGCCACACGCTTGCCTTTGAAGTCGACTGGCGTATGTGGCCATTGGGCAGTGTGATAGGTGTCGCCAGCAAAGCAGTCGAGACCTGGAATTTGTGGCCAATTTGGCATCGACAAACAGCCCGTCGCCATCACGTAATAGCGGCCGCTGACGCTTGTCCCTACAGTCGAAGTGAGGGTCCAGAACTTCCCCTCGGCATCGTAATTCGCCGTGGCCACGCGAGTGTCGAATTGAATGTCTGGGGCTAAATCAAGACGTTCAGCCACGTGTTCGGCGTAACGCAAGATCTCCGGCTGTGGCGCGTAGCGCTCCGACCAATTCCACTCGGCTTGCAACTGTTCGTCAAACTGATACGAATACTGCATGCTCTCAACGTCACAACGCGCGCCCGGATAGCGATTCCAATACCACGTGCCGCCGACCCCCGAACCCGCTTCTAGCACGCGTACCGACATACCTTGTGCGCGAGCGCGGTGCAGTAGGTACATTCCGGCGAAGCCGGCGCCTACGATGACGACGTCAAAGTCCGGTTCGTGCAGTGTCTTAGCCAAGAGTTTTGTGCTCTAGTAGGGTCGGGCAGGGCATTATTGTAATGCTTGCGCGTTACGGTGCCACCAATGGCGTCGTAAGTGCTGTTGGTGCGCGCGACTCATGGCCGCGCATTTGACGTAGAATTGGGCGCATTTCCACTTTCATCGGGATATGTCGCAATGACTAGCCAACTTTTTTCTCCAGTCCAGATGCGCGGGTTACAGCTCGACAATCGCGTCGTGGTTTCGCCGATGTGTGAATACAGCGCTGTCGATGGTAACGCCCAAGATTGGCATTTGATGCACCTAGGCCAATTTGCTACCTCCGGCATTGGCTTGGTCATTACTGAGGCGGCGGCGGTCGAGCCGCGCGGGCGCATCACCAAAGAATGCCTGGGGCTGTGGAATGACGATAACGAAGCTGCGCTGCAGCGAGTGGTGCAATTCTGTCGCGCCAATGGCACCGCCAAAATGGGCATCCAACTCGCGCACGCGGGGCGCAAAGGCTCCACCCATCGGCCTTGGGAAGGTCGCCATCCTTTAGCTGCTCACGAGGGCTCTTGGGAAACTGTTAGTAGCTCCAACAACCCGCATGACTCGAGCTGGCACACGCCTGCGGCAATGGACGACAACGAACTTGAGTTCGTCAAAGCGGCTTTCGTCACCGCCGTTGAGCGCTCGGAGCGAATTGGATTCGATCTAATTGAAGTGCACGGCGCGCACGGTTACCTACTGCATCAATTCTTGTCGCCAATCGCTAATACGCGCACGGATCAATATGGCGGTAGTCTGGAAAATCGTATGCGCTATCCGCTTGAGGTGTTTGCCGCGATGCGGGCCGCGTGGCCCGAACAAAAACCGATGGGACTGCGCTTATCGGCAACCGACTGGGTTGACGGCGGCTGGAGCATTATGGAATCAATCGAATTCTCGCGGCAACTAAAACAACTCGGTTGTGATTTTATTTGTGCATCTAGCGGCGGCGCATCTGAGCAGCAAAAAATTGAGCTTGGTGAAGGTTACCAAGTGCGTTTCGCTGAGCAGATTCGAACGCAAGCGGATATTGCGACTATGGCCGTAGGCATGATCTATGACCCATTGCATGCGGAGAATATCGTTGCCGAAGGGCAAGCTGATATGGTTGCCTTGGCACGTGGCTTATTGTTTGATCCGCATTGGACCGTACGTGCAGCCGCCGTGTTAGGCGCCGAAGTACCTACGCCACCGCAGTATGCGCGGGCCTATGGCTTCGATTTCTTGCGCGAAAAAGAGCAGGCCTGGGCTGGTGCAAAGGCTGCCGAGTAGCTTGCGCAGTGGCGGTAGCTGCGCTGCCAGTTTGGTGCGGTTTACCTTAAGTCGACTGTCCCGATCAGATCTAAATCTGAGCTACAATATACGGCTACTTTGGCGCGTGTAACGTCGCTTTTGCTTTGTTACACGATCCGCGTTTGCGCCGCATGCATAGCTCGGCCCTAAGGAATATTCCCATGGCGACTAAATCAACCCCTGTCCTAATTGATAGAAATCCTGGTCGTAGTGCGCAGCCCTACGGTATTGCTCGCGAACTAGGCACGGATATTGAGCTTGTACATGAGCCCTCTGTTGGCGTAATCGGCAACAAGGGCGATAGCCAATGCTATCTCGGTGTACAGCGTAAGGTGGAGATCATCCACGAGAGCTTGCGCCAGCGCCTCGGTCGTGAGGAGGGCCAGATGGCGATGCGATTGGTGCAGCCGGAGTATACGGTTGCGACCTCCGACGGGATGCGCAATGGCACCCGTGAGATGCGCTATTCGCTGATTGGCCGCGAAGTCACCCATGACACTGTGTGCGAGCACCTGAGTGCGAGCGGTCTGGAGGGCACTATCGCAGTTGTTGCTTGTGATAAACCGCCGGTCGGCACACTGGCCGGGATTCTGGAACACAATCGCCCAGCGATCATCATGTCGGATGGCCCGATTCGCCCAGGCGTGGATTCGGTCACAGCAGAACCTCTGGATATTATCAGCGGCTTTCAAAATGCCGCTAGCGATGACGATGAGATGAAAAAGCGCATCGCCTGTGAGGCCTGTCCTGGTTATGGCAGCTGCGGGGGCATGTTCACCTACAACACTATGCAGACCTTCATCGGCGTAGTTGGCATGCAGCCACTGCATATGGTGGCGCCGCCATCTGATGACCTACGCCGTGTCGAGCAATTTCCCGATGAGCTCGTGACTTATTTGAAGGCGATGGTTGATGCAGGCGTGACACCGCGAGACATCGTTAGTCGAGACTCGATTCGTAATGCGCTTATTGTGGCGATGGCGATCGGTGGCTCGACCAACGTGTTGCTGCATGGACCTGAGATCGCACGCGCGGCGGGCTTCAAGAGTTTCTCCGATGACATTATGTCGGCTGAAGAATTTAATCACTTGTCGCAGCATGTGGTGCCGGTGCTTACCGATGCACGCCCTTACGGAATCTATTCGATGGTAGATATCGATGCGCAAGGCGGCATTCAGGTGGTGGTGAAAGAACTACTAGATGCCGGTCTGCTTAACGGCGACACCATGACCTGCACCGGTGAGACTTTGGCTGCGCAAATTGCACGATTGGATCCACCGGCACCAGATGGCGCGGTGATTTATACGGTCGAAAAACCGTATAAACCAACTGGCGGCTTGCGCTTGCTGGGCGGAAATTTGTCGCCTGAATACAGCGCAGTGCTCAAGCTGGCCGGTGTAGAAGGCGGATTGGAAAACAACATTTTTGTCGGTAAAGCACGCGTGTTCGAAGGTGAACAAGCGCTACTCGATGCACTTGAGCAAAACCCCGATGGTTTTTCCAACCATGACATGATCATTGTGCGCTACGAAGGCCCGAGCGGTGCGCCAGGCATGCCGGAAATGCTGGACTCAACCTCACGCATAACAACACTTTGTCGGGAGCGAGATATCGTCGTAGGTCTGATGACGGATGCTCGATTCTCTGGTGGTTCAGTCGGGCTCGTTATTGGCCACGTCGGGCCCGAGGCTGCGCTTGGCGGACCGATCGCATTTGTTGAAGATGGCGATGAGATTGTGGTCGACCTCAACATCAACGAATTGAATTGCACCGCTCTCAACGACCCGGCGACCTTGGCGGCACGCAAGGCTGTTTGGGAAAAAACGGTGGCTGATAACGGTGGTATGCATCCGCTCGTGGGGGTTGCAGACACGCGTTTACTCAACCGTATGCGCAGGTCCGCAGTGTCTGCTGTTTACGGTGCAGGTATGCATCCTGACCGACAGCTATGGGTGAGTGAACCACGCGATGCGGTACGAACCGGTTTTGTTCCGGGCAACAAATTCCGCCCGGACGCTCGCCGCGCCTTCTGAGGCTCGCACTTAGATAGGCGTGCGCTACGCACACAGCACGCGAAGGCGTAACTCACTAAGGCTTGCGCGTCTGGTCATCAGGCGCGCAGCCGCAGGTACTGTTCTTTGGTATAGAGGCGAGGGCCGTCGGCAATGAAGTGTCCGGTATCGCGCGCGATATCTTCGCGTGCAAAAGCGCTTGGAAAAAACTTTGCGCCAAGCTCTGTGTCTGTGGGAAAGCGTAACTCAACGATACCCGCGATGGGCGGGCCCTCGGGCGTTAGTGTTTCTTCGACCCACCATTGCACGTAACGGCTGGCACCCACATGTGTGCGTACTGCAAACGGCGCGTGCAAATCCCAGCTACGCCGCGCCGCCGATGGCGCCATGTCTGGGTGGAAATTAATCGGGCGTAAATAGGTCACGCCGGGATCGTTTAGCAGCGCGGGTGCCTGTTCGTTGCGCTCGGCGACATTATCTTTGACGACCGTGGCACTGGCGCGCACGGCATGCACTGCAGCGGCGCCCGCCTCAAGCAACGCCGCGAATTCTTGCCAGTGTTTGTCGTGCTTAGCCTCAATCATCAGTGCCGCGTCATAGTGGCGCGCCTCGGTTTCCCCACTGGCCGCACCTTCGTCAGTCAAAAAGCCGGGTATATCAAATTTTTCGAGCGGCACGACGTGCATGCGGCAATCAATTAGGTCGCGGGCTAGGACCTCGATTTGCGGATTAGCGACATCGCACACCCAGCGTACGAATTCGTCTCGACTCCAGTCGAGACGTGCGCGCACAAATATCCAATTCTTCACGGTGATAGCCTCTGGTCGGGGTGTGGACTAGCGTTAACGCCTATAGCGTGGCTCGCTCTCAGAGTTGGGGCAAGTATTAACGCTTAGGTTTGTGATTTACTAATATGTTATGTTATAACGTACCTGTTCGTTGTCGCGAGCATTTGCAACAATAGTCAGTAGTTGTCTACCCGCATGCGCTGAGCGGGCATGGCTGTCGCTCAGTATTGAGGAAACGAACCAATGGCAAGACTATGTAGCACCGGCGCGCGCGTAGTGATGATATGTTTTTGCAGCGCAATTATCGCGCTGAATGCTGGAATCTTGAACGCGAGCGAGCCTCCATCTGCGCGCAAGCTGGACTGGCAAGATCTGTTGCCGCAAGCGCAGCAGTCGCTTGAAAGCGCGTTGCTGGAGCAGCAGCGCGCCGTGTGGTCTATGTCAGACGAGCAGCGCGAGGGCTACTACGATGTCGCGTATGAAATGTCGGTACGTGAAGGCATCGAAGACGGCAGCATTAAGCCCGCTGATGTCACTGACGATGACCGAGCCGTGCTGGCGAAAATGCCATCAAAGACTTGGCCCGAGGCGATAGCCTACTGGAAGCGTGTTGCCGAGATTCGTAAGCAGCTTGAAGAACAAAGCGGCGCTTCCGCCAGCGAGCTTGATGGCCGCGCAGTGCGCATACCGGGCTATGTATTGCCGCTTGAGTTTGACGGCGCCAAAGTCACGGAGTTCTTGCTAGTGCCGTACGTAGGCGCATGTATACATGCGCCGGTGCCACCGGCGAATCAGATCGTGGTGGTTAAGGCCTCAGCCGCATTCGACAGTGCAGGTCTCTATGCACCCGTGTGGATTGAGGGAGTGCTACGTACAGGTAAATCTCAAAAATCGCTTGAACTTGTCGACGGTCAGGCACCGATCGATGCTGCGTATCTGATGGACGCCGCTGTCGTGCGTGCTTACAAAAAATAGTAGAGGTAAAATTTATGCGAACCCACCACGGTGTTTTCACCAAGTTGCACTCGGAACTGGTATGGCGTTGCGCGGAGATGTTTGCGCCGGCGCTGGGCGCGCCTAACAGTGTGCCTTACAAGGCAACTACTTGGGCGCGCAGAGCGGCTGGTTGTAGTGTTGGCTTCCGACACTCGTGCAAGCTGGTGGCGCAGACCATTGCGCTGTGTTGCGCTGCGGCGACAATAGTGCCAGCGGCGAGTGCTGCACAAGTCGCACATGAACATGGCCACGGTCAGTTGCACATTGCTGCGGATGCAACGCAGCTATTTTTGGAGTTGGAGGTGCCGGCGATAAATGTGGTGGGGTTTGAGCATTTACCGAATACTCCAGCGCAGCACACCGTCATTCGTGAAAAGCTAGATATGCTGGTTCAACATCAGCGATGGTTCGAGCCAAGCGCAGCCGCACGTTGTCTAGTCGAAACGTATAGCATTGCGCTGGGCGGCGAACAACGTGTTTACCCGATGGCACAAACGAGTGCCGCGCAAGCGGTAAAGGACGCTGAAGCCACTGACGCAGCGCACTCAGAGTTACATGCACAATTCACCTACCGATGTGCAGAACCGGCGCGCTTGACTCAGGTTGCTGTGCGAATCCTGGAGGCGCTGGATGCTTTAGAAGAGCTTGAAGCAAGCGTTGTTTCCGACACTGTGCAACGACAAGTCGAGATAACCTCGAGTGATGTCGTTATTGAATTGCGATGAACAAACACACCTTGCGATTGTGTAGGTGTCTTGATTGAAGCAAGTTCCGTCGAGCACGACTGAAGTGCGCACTTCAACTACATTGCCCGAGCAGCAGATAATTGAGCTAAATCAGGTGCGATTCGCGTGGCCAAAACAAGCGCCGTTGCTTGATATTGAGGCGTTCGCGGTGCGCCGTGGTGAACGGGTGTTCCTGTCTGGCCCTAGTGGTAGTGGCAAGAGTACCTTTTTGAATTTGCTCGGCGGCGTTGTGCGCCCACGCAGTGGCACCGTGCGCATACTGGGGACCGATGCAAGTGCGTTGTCGGGACGCCGGATGGATGCGTTTCGAGCGGACCACATTGGTTTCGTATTTCAGATGTTCAATCTAGTACCTTATTTGAGCGTACTCGAAAACGTCATGTTGCCATGTCAATTCTCCAAGTCTCGAGCCAATAGCGCAGTGTCTCGGTCCGGGTCGCTACGCGCGGACGCGCAACGACTACTGGACGCGTTGGAACTTCCTGGAGCGATTGTTAATGGTCGTAATGTTAACGCGATGAGCATCGGCCAACAGCAGCGAGTCGCAGTTGCGCGCGCGCTTATCGGTGCGCCGGAAATCGTCATCGCGGACGAACCTACGTCGGCGTTGGATGAAGACACACGTGAACGTTTCATCGAGTTGCTGTTCTGCGAATGTGAAGCGCGCGGCACAACCTTGTTATTGGTCAGCCATGATCGTCGTCTCGGCAAGCTGTTCGATAGCGAAGTAAGTTTGCTCGAAATCAATCGCGCGAGCACCACACAGTGATAGCTTCGGTAACGCCGATCATCAGACTCGCATTCGCAAGTTTATTGAATCGGCGTGCTACCGCTGTGTTGACCATGTTGGCCATCGCGCTGAGTGTAATGATGTTGCTTGGCGTGGAGAAACTGCGCCGCGATGCCAAAGACGCATTTGCAAATACAATCTCCGGCACAGATCTGATTGTGGGCGCGCGCAGCGGCAGCATTCAACTGTTGTTGTACTCGGTGTTTCGAATCGGCAATGCCACCAATAATGTCTCGTGGAAGAGCTTTAAGGCGCTCAGTGAGCATCCACAAGTCGCATGGAGCGTGCCACTGTCGCTAGGCGATTCGCACCGCGGCTTTCGCGTTCTCGGCACTAACAACGAGTACTTTCAGCGCTATCGATTTGCTCGTAAACAATCGTTAGCTTTTGCGCAAGGCGAGAATTTGTCTCGACCATTTGCGGTTGTACTAGGAGCCCGTGTTGCCAAGGAACTTGGCTATGTAATTGGCGAAAAAATAGTGTTGGCGCACGGCTCTGGCGCCGTGAGTTTATCGCTTCACGATGAGCATCCGTTTGAAGTTGCGGGCATTCTTGCGCCAACCGGCACGCCTGTCGATCGCACCTTGCACGTCAGCTTGGAATCGATAACCGCAATTCATAGCCAAACACCGCCACGCACACAAAGCAAACGCGACGCACGGCGTGCGCGGCTACAAGTTTTTATTGAGCGTCCCGAAGACCGTGATCTCACCCCAAGCTCTATTACGGCCATGATGCTTGGGGTCAAATCTAAAGTTGGTATATTTCGTCTGCTACGTGATATCAATCAATATGAGGACGAGCCCTTACTCGCAATTATTCCCGGCGTTGCACTGCAAGAACTTTGGGACCTCCTCGGCGTGGCTGAAAATTTATTGCGCTTAGTTTCGGTGATGGTTGTATTCAGCGGCTTGCTGGGTATGCTTACGGTGATCCTCGCGAGCCTAGAATCACGCCGGCGCGAAATGGCCGTGTTGCGTTCTGTTGGCGCACGCCCGGTGCATGTATTCGCACTTTTTCTAAGTGAGGCGGCTGCCTTGACAGTGGTCGGTGTCGTCGCTGGAATCGTATTGCTGAACTTGGCAATTGTTGTTGGCCGAGAGTATGCGGCTGCCCAATTTGGGATCCAGATCCCGCTCGCGTTGCCGACATCGGCAGATGCGCAATTGTTGATTTACGTCGTTGTGGCGGCCACAGCGATTGGCTTAGTACCAGCGGTCCGTGCTTACAAAATGGTGTTGGCCGATGGCTTGTCAATGAAGCTTTAAGCGTTAACCAAGGGCGGCGCTTTTCGGCGTGACGTATTCACGACGCCCAGGTGCTGAGTTAGTTTTGTTTACCAGCGGGCTATTGGTGGTAGGGCGCTACCTCAGCCGCGCGCATTTGATAGGCTGGCGAGATCTGCGCCGCACCGTCTACCAAGTTGAGGTTGTAGCTGCCGGACTGCGTTTCGAGCTTACCCTCTATCCATACCGGTATGAACAGCCCAGAGCTCTCGAATGGAACTTTCGCTTGCACGTGTACCATTTGATTTGCGCTTGGTGTTGGTTCATGAATACATGCGCCAACGTAAGGCACAAGCAAGAACTCTGTAACGGCACTACCGTTAAATTCTAACGGTAAAACATATCCAGGAATTCTTACACGTTGCTCATTTAAACTTGGCTCGACTTCATTTTGTAAGGCCGCGTAACGTTCGTTCGCGGCGCTGACTTTGTCCCAGAATGCCACCGCCTTGGGATACTTGAGACTGGGCTTTGCGGAGAAGGCCGCTCGCTCTTTATCGCTCAGCTGTTCCCCGGCTAGCGTTCGATATTGTGCTTCGCGTTCTAGCTGAACTGCTTGCAGGGCGAGTCGTTCTGCGCGCGGAAGTTTAAAGACACTACGTTGCATTTGCGCTACTTGGTGCTCGGTTTTCGAGAGTTCGGCAGGTTTTAAATCCTCCCAGTTGAGTGTCTTCGGAGGCACGCCGTATACACCTATGTGGGCGTATAACAGGCCAGTGAGGAGAATCAAGCGCATTGTACTAAGCGGCATTTTCAGACCTTGTGAATGAAGTGTGCAGTGTCGCTCAAGCTAGCAAGCCTGGCGGGTGTGTGCGTAAATTTCGAGTGCTCATGATGACCGCTAAACCTCAGCGTAGCCGCTCAAGCGTGACTGCGTGGCGGCCCGCGCAAAGTAAGAAATTCGCTGGCATAACTAGCTCTCCCTACCGTGCTCGCAGCTGTTTTCAAGCTCAATCTCGGTATGTCCAATGCACAAGGGCATCGACCAGTCGATGCGAAAATTGGCACCGTCTTGCGTAGCGATGCCTTGAGTGTTTCCACAGCCGGTCTCTTGCATGCTGAGTTTCTCACCCGCTTGTGGTTGAAATACCAATACGGATTCACAGCGCAAACTGGGTACTGAAAATTTCCACGATCCGGTGATAGTCGGACACCCTTGGGCTGGTCGCGCGGACCGCGATACTATTGCGTTAGCACCCAATTCGCTTAAGCGTAGGCGCGCGAGATCGGCAAAGGCGCCGTTCGGGAAGGGTTGCAAATAGCTCACGAAAACGGCGGCATTCGAACTGCCACGGATACTCTCCCAGTAGCTTATTTCTACGTTCTTAACTGCCCCGCCAAGCTCGGTGTTGGGGAACTGCCCAGTGCTTGCAATGGAGGTTTTGGGGGGCCCTGGGTTGAAGACGAATTCACCCGTGAGCGACGAAGATTCCCATGGCACTTGTTTACGGCCGGTTTTGCGCGTTATGTCCACGCGCGCGCGTTTGAAAACTTCTTCAGCTTTAAGGTTCGGCTGGCGCAATGCGTTGAGTAAGGCGGCTGTATACAATCCATTGCGGCCCTCACCATCTTGTGCGACCGAGCCAGCCGGGCGCGGTTGCATCGGCGATCAGGGTGCCGGTTGCTGCGTCCACCGCTGCGAGGCCGCGGCTGTCACTTCTTGAACTACGCTCGAAGGGGTTGTTTCGGCAGGCATCAAGGCTGAAAAAATTGACTCGACTGCGGCTGTATTCCATCGCCGAAGTGACTAATCCTACGTCCACGCCCCCAACACGTGCGTGCCGCTCCAAGGCCATCGTGGCACTGATCGGTACCAAATAGTTCTTGCCGCGCACTTGCACGCCGTGGCCAGCGTAGTAGCACAGCCCGGTGGCGTTGGCCGACAAAGCACCATCGAAGGCGACGATGGCCTCTTCCATTTCGGTTTTGCTTGCGTTCTCAAGCGCGGTGACTTTAAAGCCAAGACGAGCCAACTCGAGCGTCATCGCGCGGGCATCATTGACCGGGTTCTTTAGCGGCGCTTGCGCATAGTTTGCATTGCCGATCACCAAGGCAAATTTCGCCGCATACGCTATTTGCACGAAACTGATGGATAACAAACAGATAAAAAATAGGGCGACAAGGCCGCATCGATGCGCTAGCAAGTGCATTAAATACGATACTGGTTGCAATCTGGTTGGCAAAGACTAACCACACATGCCGCTTAGGGCAATGGAGCCGTTGGCAAGATGCGCGCTATGGCCGCAGTTAACGAGTGATGCGAGTGGATTCAGGTGAGCGCGCCGCGCAATGGGATAAGTAGTGTGTGGTGGCATTGCTTCTGAAGATTATCTACCGATAGATAGTTATTTCCATTAAACTCTCGTCCTTAAATCGGTGCTTGTGATGTTCGAATTTAGAGCTCTTGCAATGACGGACAGGCCGAAACGAGGATGCGCACAATTCACATGAATAAGGCATGGGCATGCTCGACGTAGCGATCATCGGTGGTGGCCTAGCCGGGGTTTACGCTGCTAATTTATTGCAATCTGCGGGTAGGTCGGTGCGCGTATTCGAGGCAAAGAAACGCCTAGGCGGGCGCATTCATTCGGTCGAGTTGCACGCAGGCAGTGCGCGTCTAGATCTGGGGCCAACGTGGTATTGGCCGCATCAGCCGCGTATGCAAGCGCTGGTCGCGGAACTTGGTTTAGTGCAGATGCCGCAGTACGTAACTGGGGATGCGCTCTATGAACTCGGTGTTGGTAATGTTGTTCGTCAGGGTGATGGTCAGGGCATGTTGTCATATCGCCTTGAAGGTGGCCTTGCGCAGTTGATTGACAAATTGCTTGCGCCGTTGCCATCGGCGACGATTGAGTTAGACGCGGCTGTATGTGGAGTTGAACGAAATAGCGACTGTTGGACGCTCACGCTTAATGGTCCGGGCGCACAGCAGCAAATTTCTGCGCAACACCTGTTCGTGGCAGTCGCGCCGCGCATCGTAGTGGCCAAACTCAACGGCGCGCAATGGTTGCCGGAAAGCTTGCTCAGTGCGCTCGCGGCTACGCCGACCTGGATGGCTGCCCAGGCCAAGTTCGTCGCTGCCTATGACCTACCGTTTTGGCGCTCGCAGGGGCTTTCCGGCGACGCATTCAGTCGCGTAGGACCCATGGTTGAAGTACATGATGCGTGCGCGACGGAAAACGCCGGATGCGCACTGTTTGGCTTTGTTGGTGTTCCGGCGGTTGAGCGCGCCGCATTCTCTCGCGAAGAGCTCGCCGGGGCGTGTATGGAGCAACTCGAACGAATATTCGGTGCGTCGGCCCAGCGTGCGCGGGCGGTGATTGTGCAGGATTAGGCAACAGATACGGACATCTGTACGCCAGCTGATATCGCTGAGCGCGTGGCTGCACACCCATCGTTGCGCCTAGACCCATGGCAAGCACAGTTAGAGCAGAGTGAACTCAGTTTTGTTGCAACTGAGTATGCCACTGCGGAGGCGGGTTATTTAGAAGGGGCTTTGACGGCTGTAGATGCCGCCGTGTCGCAGTATCTGCGTTGCCACTAAATGCTCATGTTGGTAGTGGGTTGTTTGTTCGTGTCTTAATGGCTAGCGTTGCGAGCGCGCCGGTCAACTTCTATGAATCGTTCCGCCAATGCGGTTACAAATTTCCCGGCCCAAGTCTTGATACCGAGTCCGTCCGTCAAACTTTCGCGCGTGACTACTTCGACTTCTACATCAGTGAGCGCAGCCACGCTCGATGTTCGAACGCCGCCACTTAAGATCGCCATTTCACCAAATACCTCACCGGGGCCGATTTCCCGTAAGGTCTGGAGTTCTGCATCTACGCCGGAAAACACGTGGCAGTGTCCACTGACGATCACGTAGGCGCGATCGCCAGGTTCGCCTTCGCGCACAATGATGTCACCCGCAACATAACGTTCCGTGGAGAGATGGCCAACACCCTCAAGGAACCCCTCCAAGGCGCGTTTGAGTTCCTGCATCGTTTGGAATCGTCTGGCCGGCGAATTGTGCATCGCTGTGTTGGCGATGTTGACTAGAGCTGGTGGTGCGCGGCTGCTGCCGGTGCGCGAATCGATTGGCGCGAACTCACCGCGCTCAGCCTTCTTCAATACTTCCGCTAAGGTTGCTGCACCAGTGTAAGGTGGCTCGCCGGTGAGGATGTTATACAAAGTTGCGCCAACCAAGAATATGTCGGTGCGCGCGTCTACTTCCTCAAGTTGACCCGTCGCTTGCTCTGGCGCCATGTAAGCGGGAGTTCCCGACAAGGAGGATTTAGTTGGTGCTGCAGTCGCGGCGTTTCGACCAAGCGTCTCGATTAGTACCGGTGCTCCTTCGCAGGTGCCGACGCCGGTCATGGCAATACCCCAGTCCACCACGTACACCTCACCGAATTGCCCAATCATGATGTTGCTGGGCTTTATGTCCAGATGCACTACTCCGCGACTGTGAGCATAAGCCAGCGCGTCACAAACTCTCAGTAGGATTCGCACCGCGCTCTTCAAATTATCGGCATCAAGTCGCTGCAGCTCATCTTCGTGAATCAGAGCGTCCAGCGTCTCACCGGTAACTTTGCGCATATTGATATAGGGAACGCCTTCGGCATCTTGACCGTATTCGTAAATCGGAATGATGTTCCGGTGTTCCAATTGGGCGGTTATTTGCGCCTCGATAATGAATTGGGTGCGTAGCGTTGGCTGGGTGGCCAAATTCGTGTGCATGATCTTCAGTGCTGTATGGCGTACCAGACGCACGTCGGCCGCGTCATGTACCGAGCTGGTGCCACCACGGCCGAGCTCACGCAGGGGCTGGAAGCGATTTTGAATATCATTAGCGAGTAAGGGTGCGAGCGCGTTGATATCGACGTCGACGAGAATAGTGTCCGCCAGCATGGCTTGGGCGCTCTCATTGCCGGATACTTCTGGGTCATTGCTGGAGTCTGATGACTCAGCGTTGGTCAGCCAATCCTGAATACGTTTGAACACCGCACGGTTCTCGCTGTTGTTGTGTCTGCGCTCGGGCGGCGCCCGTGATTGTCGTACTGTCTTATTGTACGCAACCTTACGATTGTGTAGGCCTTAGCGCCTTGATAGGTATCACAATATTCGTGATACGGTGCGTAAATGGGCTCAAAAAAATGGGATTCGCGAGCATGGCTGAGCATGTTAAATACATAGACAAGACGCGGGCGTACTATCGAAGTGCCGGATATACACAAGACTACGGCTGGGCAAACAATGAAACGTGCGCGCTGACACCGTTGTCCAAACCGCTATCGCAGTGCCGGATTGGCTTGGTCAGTACCGCGTCGTTGGTGCGTCTCGATGCCTCCGGGCAGGCGCTTGACACCTCCAGGCTAATGGGCAGCAGCAAGCTCGAAGTTTACTCGCTGGCGTCGAATTGGCCCAACGCACGGTTGCGCTCTACCAGTGAGGACCACGATCGATTTCAAACAGACATGAGTGATGTCGGCGCTTATTTTCCGAAGGATGAATTTCAGTCCTTGGCGAGTGATGGCGTAATTGGTAGCTTCGCTGATGAATGCTGGCGAATTTTGCCCAATTACTCCAAGCGCAAAGTCTGTAATGTCGATGCACCAGAAGTTTTACGCCGCGTGCGTGCCGCGCACGTTGATGCCGTTGTTCTGACTCCTGTTTGACCCGTATGCCACCAGACCGTGAGTCTGGTTGCGCGTGTGCTTGAGGAGCAAGGAGTGCCAACTGTAGTTCTGAGTAACGCTCGTGACATCACCGCGCAAGCGCTAACCCCGCGCGCGCTGTTCACCAACTATCCACTTGGCAATCCAGTTGGGCGGCCGCAGGACCTAGCTGACCAGCGTGCTGGTCTCATTGCTGCATTAGGGTTGTTGGAGTCAGCGACAGAGGCAGGCACCATTGTTGACTCCGGTCGTGTCTGGAGCGCGAGCCGTGACTGGATGCGGCTCATCTTTTCGCAGGAGCAACCGTTTTTGTCAGACGCAGCGGAGGCGCAACGTCTAGGTGAGACCGGTCAGCGATAGCGCTAACCTTGCGCGCCGCAAGCTTAAATTCATCAGTGTCCTTGCCCGAGATCACTAGGCCTTCGTCGCAAGGTCTTACTCGGGCGCTGGTCCAGGGAATTGCTCGCGCAAAATTCGTTTTAGTGCTTTACCAGTAGGGTTGCGCGGTATTTCGCTCACGAACTCAACTGCCTTCGGCAGTTTGAAACGGGCTAAGCGGCCGTCGCAGTATTGCAGTATCTGCGCTGCGCTAAGTGACTCGTTTTTACGCACAACAATAGCCAAAGGTGATTCGCCCCAGCGCTCGCTCGCTTGGCCAATGACGGCTACTTCGGAAACACCATCAAGGCCTAAAATGGTGTCTTCAATTTCTGCAGGGTAGACGTTCTCGCCGCCGGAGATCAGCATGTCTTTAATGCGATCGTGAATGGTAATGAAACCGTCTGCGTCCATTAGTGCAATGTCACCGGTATGGAGCCAACCATCTCTAATTGTCTCAGCCGTGGCGACCGGATTGTTCCAATAACCAAGCATGTTGTGCGGCGCGCGGATGATGACTTCGCCGGGCTCGCCGGGCGCAACGTCCCGACCGCTTGCGTCAACCACACGTACCTCGGTGTGGAAGAAGGCTTTGCCAGTGGTACCGATGCGGCTGAGTGCGTCATCCGGGCTGACCACGCACCCGGCACCAGCTGATTCGGTAAGGCCATAGACTTGATGGATCTCGATACCTAGTTCGGCATAGCGTTGCATTAATGTGACTGGCACCGGCGTTGCGCCGCTCATGATCCAACGCAGCTGTGAATAGTCATACTGTTCGAAGTTTGGTACCTGCAGCATGAAATTGAGCATGGCTGGTACTGCCAGTGTGATCGTAATTCGCTCGCTTTCAATCAGCTCCCACATTATCTTCGGAACAAATTGGCGCATCACTACGGTGCTGATACCGCGGTAGATGTTTGCCAGTACCGGAGTTAATGCGCCTACATGAAACATCGGCAGGGCGAGTATGTAGCGGTCTTTGAAACGTGCATCCGCAGTGCTGGTAATGGTGATCAAAGCCCAGGTCATAGTGTTGTGACTATGTACTACGCCTTTGGGCAGTCCAGTCGTGCCGCTTGTATACATGATGAAAAGGAGGTCGTCGCCGTCGGCGGCGAGCACCGGTTCGAGCGTGCTGGCTGCACTCACGAGTTCGTCGTAGTTACGCACGAATGGCGCGGAACACGCGCTTTCGCCGACCTCAATCCAAGAATTTATCGGCGTTGTGCGCGCTTGCAGCGCGATAGCTTGCTCGGAATACTCGCTACTGAAAAGCAACATTTTGGCGCCGGCGTTAGCGATGATGTATTCGAGTTCGTCGGCGACGAGGCGCCAATTCAGTGGTACTACGATCGCACCAATTTTCGCCAGGCCAAAGAAGGCCTCTAGAAACTCGACGCTATTCATCATCAATATTGCAACGCGATCACCTTTGCCAATTCCCTCGTTCTGGGCGGTGTGTGCGAATCTGTTGGCGCGCGCATTGAGCTCCGAGAACGAAAATCTCCGCGCGGATGCGTGATCAAACACGGCTTCCAGGTCGGGATTGAGGAATGCACGTTTAGCAAGAAACTGGCCGATGTTGTTGTCCAATTACCGATCCCCTTGTAAGCCTAATGCTGCGTGTTCGAACTATGCTTTTAGATTCGTAGATTCACGGATGTGCACGAGCGGGTCAATTGTGCGTGCGCGCAGCGTCAGTAGGCCAACTTTCCTAGCGCACGCTCGAGCGCGTCAGTATCTTGTGGGCGGCCAATAGAAATACGAATACAGTTATCGAGCCCGGGTTTGGCGTAATGACGTACCAAGATGCCATAGTCTTCGAGCGCAAGTTTCAAGGTCTTCGCTTGCACGCCGAGCACCTTACAGAGAATGAAATTTGCTTGTGACGCAGGTACTGCCTGCAAGTACGGCACGCTTGCGAGCATTGCATAGGTGCGTTCGCGTTGCGCTTTTAACTTTGCAACGACGTCGGAGATTTCAGCGGCGTGGGAGAGCGCCGTTACACCGGCCACCATAGCCGCGATATTGACGTTGTAAGGCTGCTTGAACTTCCACAAGGTCGGCATTAGCCATTGTGGAAAAATGCCGTAGCCAAGACGCAGTCCGGCTATCCCGGCCGCCTTGCTGAAGGTGCGTAAAACGATGAGGTTATCGTGCTGTGCAACCCAACTTGCACGGCTCGGGAAGTCGGCGAATTCCACATAAGCTTCGTCAAGCACGACCATCACGGGAAGCTCGAGTACTGCGCGCAACTGCGCGTCAGCAAGCCAGTTTCCTGATGGATTGTTGGGTGAGGTTAAGAACACAACTTTGGTGCAGCCAGGACGCTGGTTGGCATTTTCTTGGCGTACTAGCTGCGCAATTGCTTGTGAGTCGATGGCGTATGTTGCGCTGCGAGTCGCGTCCAATACCCGCGCACCTTGCAGCTTAGCGTCGAAACTGTACATGCCAAAAGTTGGCGGTGTGTTTACGATGGCGTCGCCAGGACGCAAAAAGATTCTGCAGATATAGTCCAATAGCTCGTCGGCGCCGTGGCCGGGCAAAATGCTGTTGGCGTCGACGCTAAGGAAATCTGCGAGCGCTTCGCGTAGCTCAGTGGCCTCAGGGTCAGGATATATGTGCCAGTGTTTATAGTGCGCTAAGGCTTGGCTGACCGCAGGAATTGGTCCATACGGGTTCTCGTTTGCGTCGAGTTTTACCAAGTCCTCGACCGCGATCCCGAGTCGCGCGCTGAGGACATCGAGCGGGCTTATTGGCGTGTAAGCTTCAATTCCTTCAATCTCCGGGTTGAGTAGCCGAGAGAGGTCAGTTGCGGTCATTGTCACAGTTCGGTTAGACGAAACGGCGCATAGGATACCGCACGTTACGAGTGGTTCTAAGCACCGCGGTGCGTGCCGGTGCAGCGCTGGCTGATGCGCCGCTGTTTGTTGCCGCTCGCATTCGCTGCTGCGAATGTGGCCGCTGTGGTGAATTGCGCGCTAGCGCGCTAATTAACCTTTCCTGCTATCAAGCTAGAATAGCGATTCTTGGGTATCGAAGTGAGTCGCTGGTGCTCGAAATCATTACGAGAAGATAATTATGCGCGCGATATTGGTAACACCTGGTGTTCGTGGAAATTTGCGACTTGGCGAAATCGACGAGCCAATTGCAGATTCCGACGAAACCCTTGTTCGAGTACAAGCGGTATCAGTGAATCGCGGTGAGGTGAAGCGTGCTGAGACGGCTGCACAAGGATCTACCATTGGTTGGGATTTAGCTGGCATCGTAGAGGCGGCTGCGCGCGACGGGAGCGGGCCGCAAGTCGGCCAGCGCGTGGTTGGCTTCTCGCCACAGATGCGTGCTTGGGCGGAATTGGTCGCGGTCGATTCTGCCGCACTCGCGATAGTGCCTAATGCGGTGTCGCTTGCGCACGCGGCTACTTTGCCGGTGGCAGGCCTAACAGCTTTGTATGGACTCGAACGCGCAAATCGCTTGTTAGGAGCCAAGGTGCTGGTGACCGGTGCAAGCGGTGGCGTTGGTTATTTTGCCTGCCAGCTTGCGCGACTGATGGGTGCACGCGTAACCGCACAAGTGCGCCGTGCTGAGCACGTAGCCATGGTGCAGGCCACCGGCGTGGAGTCTGTGGTAGTTGATTCTAATGGTGAGGGGCTGGCAGATTATGCCCCATTTAGGCTTGTGCTTGACGGCGTCGCTGGGCCGGCTCTTGGGCGTTTGTTGGAAATGCTCGAAGGTGATGGGCAGGCCGTGCTTTATGGTGTTAGTGCTGGCGCCTCCACTGCACTTGCGGTGCGTCAGCTGATGGGCACGGGCGCCGGGCGCATTGATGGCTTTCATCTTTATAGAGAGTCAGAAATTGTCAGCGCCGGTAGTGGGTTGGCGCGGCTAATGCATTTCGTCGCCGGCGGTGAACTGGTCCCGCTAATAGAGCGCACCGAGAGTTGGGAGCGCGTTGGGGATGTAGCGGCTGATCTTATTGATCGCGCGTATCCGGGTAAGGCGGTTTTAACAATTGACTGAGTACCGTTGGACAAACTAAGGGAAATTACTATGCAAGTTGAGTATGGCGCGGCGCCGCTCGATCTGAATCTTACAAGCGAGCTGTGCACATTTCTCGCTGAAATGAGTTTTCACGATCTAAGCGATGCGGCAGTCCACGAAGCGCGCCGTGGTGTGCTGGACTGGCTTGGATGTGCACTTGCGGGCAGTCAACATGGGACAATTGCAAAGCTGTTGAATGTGTTGACTGGGCTCAGCGGCGGCGGTACCCATAGTGTCTTCGGTTACTCCACCGGCTTAGGTTTACTCGATGCCTCGATCGCAAATGGACAGATGGGCCACGTGTTGGATTTCGATGATACGCATATGGACGGCGTAATCTTGCATACCAGTTCGCCGGTGCTGGCAGCATTATTAGCGTTGGCGGAATCGCGTCCCGTTGATGGCCAAACGTTCATTGCTGCTTATGCTTGCGGTTTCGAAGCTGGCGTTCGAGTCGGCAAGTCTGCGCCATCTCACCATGACGGCGGCTGGCACCTGACCGGTACGCTTGGCACTGTGGCGGCTGGGCTCGCATGCGGCCGTCAAATTGGACTCGATTCCCAGGCGCTCACCTATGTGGCAGGCATAGCCGCGACACAAGCAAGCGGCATGCAGCAAAATCGCGGCACAATGTGTAAGTCCTTCCACGCCGGGCGTGCTGCGTCGAACGGTATTCTCGCGAGCTTGTTGGCCGAAAGTGGTTTCGATAGCTCAACCGAAATTGTTGAAGGCAAGCGCGGATTTGCGCGCATCTATAGCGTCGACAGTGAGGTCGACGCACTCACTGCTAATTTGGGCGCTGATTGGGCCATCTGCGGGAACGGCTATAAGCCCTACGCTTGTGGTGTCGTTCAACACGCACTTATAGATGCAATGATAGCTTTGTCGCGCGATCACAGTATTGATCCAATGGAGATTGAAACTGTATCTGCGCAAGTGCATCCCGGCGTGATTAGAATAACTGGTGTAGAGGCACCGGGCACTGGTTTGAAGTCAAAGTTTAGTCTTACACATTCTGCTGCGGTGGCGTTTATCGACCGTAATGCTAGTGTCGAACAGTACAGTGATAAGCGCGCCACCGCTGACGATGTAGGTCAGTTACGGTCGAAAATTCAAGTGCAAGCCATCGACAGTTTCCGCAAAGATGAAGCCGCTGTAACAATTACGCTTCGCAGTGGTGCGCAAGTTAGTACGCACATCGAACATGCATCGGGGACCGTCGACAATCCAATGTCCGATGGCGCGTTGGAGCGGAAGTTCTTGGACAATGCGGGCTCTGTCATTAGCGCGCAGGCCGCTCAACAACTACTTGAGTCGATCTGGCAGCTGGAAAAACTTCCGGATGTTGGGGTATTGGGTCAGTTGTGTAGAGTGTGAGCGGAGGATTGGCGTTTTTATGGCGCCGTTGTGTGCGGCTTAGGGCGGCGCCTTGGCGCGCAAGCAACGCTCTCTATTCGCAATATAGATCCCACTAACGACAATTATTGTGGCGCCAACAGCAGTGCGCACGCTCGGCGTGTTGTCGAACAGCGTATAGCCCAAAAGCGAAGCCCAGATTATCTCGGTGTAAGCGAAGGGTGCTATGAACGACGCTTCGGCGCGCTCGTAGGCCATGATCATAAGCCAATGTCCGCAACCGCCAGCGAGCGCCGATCCGATAAGCAGCAGCCACGCTTCGAAGCTCGGCGTTATCCACCAAAACGGCACCAATATACTCGCGCACAAGGCTCCAACCGCCGCGGTAAAGAACAGCGAAACGGCCGGCGAGGCGCTCCCGTGTATTGCGCGCGTTAACACCTGGTAGACGCTATAAAACGTTGCCATTATCAACGGTAACGATATCGCCCACGAAAAATATCCGCTTGGGTCAACAATTATTACAACACCAAGAATGCCAATCAGTACCGCGCACCAACGGCGCCAACCTACGGCTTCACGCAGAAATGTGGCCGCTAGAATAGTAACCAGTATTGGTGCGATGAAGCTGAGTGCGGTGACTTGTGGCAGGGGCAGGTAGTTTAGTGATAAGAACGCCGCGCACGTGCCTAGAAATAACATTACGCCGCGCGTGATCTGCATGCCTATACGCTCTACTTGACACAAGCGCGACAATGTCCCAGGAAACAATAGTGGCACCAGCAATAGGTGAAAAAAGTAGCGCCCCCAGGTTGCTTGGACAAACGACATATCATGTTGTGTAAGCAATGCCTTTACACAACTTTGCATTATTGGGAAACATGCAACTGCTCCCAACATTAGTAGCAAGGCGGCTAAAGGTTTAGTTGTAGTTGTAAGGCTTGTCACAAAACGGAACGCTCATGTGACTTATGCGTGCGCGCAAGTCGTGCTTGACGAATTTCCCTATGCACAGCGTAGAGACCGCTAGCGACAACCAACATGATCCCCATAACCGTTTTGGAATCGGGGATTTCAGCAAACATAAACCAACCGATGATTAGCGCCCATATAACGATGCTGTAAGTGAATGGCTGTAGAGCTGAGGCTTGCGCGTGATGGAGTGCGGCAATAATGCCGAAGTGCCCCGTGGTATTGAGAATCCCTACAAACACAAACAAACCCCAGGTGTGCATGTCTTCGACAGGTCGCCAATACCACGGTGTAATGCAACTTGTGACTATGAATAATGCGATGCCGGACCATAACAGGGTAGTTTGCGGGTTATCGACGCGGCCAACTAAACGCACCAGGACTTGATAAATACCGAACAGCAGCGCGCCGAGAAGCGGTAGCAAGCTCATTAAACCGAGAACACCGAATCCCGGACGCGCGATTAACAACATGCCAATGAAGCCAATAGCAACCGCACTCCAGCGATGAATGCCGACGCGTTCATTTAGAAACAATGCCGCAAGTACCAGTACCACCAACGGTGTGCCGGCACTGACCGCAGTGACGTCACCTAGCGGCAAATGTTTAAACGCGATGATGAATACACAAATTTCCGCGACCAGTACTAGCGAGCGCACAATCTGAAGAATCGGACGCCGGCTCGGCAGCGCGGCCTTTAGCCCGCCGTTGCATGCGATCCATGCGAATGCGCAAACCACCCAAACCAATGACCTTAGCCACAATACCTGCCAAATAGAAAAGTCCTGCGTGAGGTTTTTTCCTATTGCGTCGTTAGATGCAATGCAAAACATTGCGATCAACATCAAGACTATGCCTTTGCCTTGATTCGATGCTGCGGACTCGCTCATTGGTCGAACAAAGACTCGCGGCGACTACTACGTGCTGGCGATGGCGCAAAATCATGGCGGGACGTTCCGAGACTACTTTTCTGCGTTGGATAAATCTGCATGGGAAGGCCCTCGATGGCGATTGAGTCACACGCGCCAAGCTTGCGTCGCGTTATGCGGCGAAGGCCAGTTTTGTGTCGGGGTAGAGCTTGTAATGTTGGATCCCAACGGTGGGTTTTGTCGGCAGCTGGGCTCGGGTTCGGCAATAGAGCTAAGTGTATTAGTCGACTCACGCGGCGCGCGGCAATTGTATTGTAGCTCGTTGCCGCCGACGCCAGCCCTCGTTGGGAAAAGCGGCGCGCCGGCGGCAGAGCTTGTGGACCTAAAGCCCGGTGAATTCTGGTCGGCGTTTTTCGACGAAGGCCAGGGCCGCTTCTGCGTGGTCTTTAGTCGATTGTGCGAGCGCCTGCATGCCGGCGGCCATCTCCAGAGATGTGTCGAGCCGCTGGAACTCACTCTCTTTGAGTAGGCGTTTTGTCATGCGCAGTGCTTCAGGTGGTTTTCGGGATATTTTAACTGCCATCTTGCGTGCCGCTGGCATTAGATCGTCGAATGCGACCACACGACTCACCAGGCCTGCTTCTTTTGCTTCATCTGCTGACAAAATATCCCCGGTGAAAGCCATCTCGAAGGCTTTTGCACGGCCGACTATGCGTGGTAAATACCATGCCCCACCGTCCCCGGGGATAATTCCGAGGTTAACAAAAACTTCACCAAACTGTGCCGAATCGGCGGCAATGCGAATGTCGCACATCATGGCCAAATCACAACCAGCGCCAATCGCATGTCCATTCACGGCTGCGATAATAGGGACTTCGATTTTGTCTAATGCTAATGGAATGCGTTGAATGCCTTCACGATACCAGTGCCTCGTAGCGGCGGGATTGGCCTGATTGTCCGGCGCACTCTCCGACATACGCCGCACATCGCCGCCGGACGAGAATGCGGTGCCGGCTCCAGTCAAAATGACGCACGATACGTCGTGATCCATTGCAGCCATTGACGCAATTTCTTCAAAACGCTCTACCACTTCACGTGCAGATATGGAGTTTCGAATCTCTGGGCGATTGATCGTCCACGTAACCACGCGGCCGTCTTTTTCGTATAGAACTGTATCTTCGCTCATAGTGTTATTCCTGTGTGAGTTGTTGGTTCGAATTTGTTAGCGTTAGCGACTACGCAGCGATCGCGATGACTGCGATTGCCGCTCGTTGAACCACGCGTATGTTTGTTCTAATCATCGAGGACTGCCGCTTCTAGCGGTGTTTTACCCAAAATCATGTCGGAGCCCTTCTCTGCGATCATCATTGTTGCCGCGTTTAGATTGGCTGAGATCATCGCTGGCATAACTGATGCATCAATGACGCGCAATTGACTTATGCCGTGCACGCGAAGTGTGTCATCGACGACCGCGTTAATATCGCTGGCCGGTCCCATTGCACACGTACCCAAGACGTGGAAAGTTGTACTGCCGCAATGACGCGCCGCCTCTAGCAGCTCATCATCTGCTTGGGCCTGCACGCCTGGGTATTCTTCGAAGTCCAGATAAGGTTGCATCGGCTGCGTATGCATCAATCGCCGTGCAAGTCGCATGGCCGAGACGATGACGCGGCGGTCGTTTTCGTTATCTAGATAGTTAGGCTGAATTTCAGGCTTGGACAATGGATCGCTCGAGCGTGCTCTGACCCAGCCCTTACTGTCAGGGCGGTGCTGCCAGGCGGCAATGGTAAATCCAGGGTGGTCATCAAGTAAGCCGTGCACGCCTTGTTTGTAGCTGGCAGGGGTAAAGATGAACTGTAGGTCGTTGCTCTTGGATACTTCGTCCGAGTGCCAGAAACCGTACACCATTGATGGACTTAAGTTGACGATGCTGCGCTTGCCTATCAGGTACTTGGCAATTTCTGCTAACAGCGGCAAGCCTCTGGAGCGTTCGTTCAAGGTTTCAATGTTTTTTACGCGCATGCTGAAACGCGGCGCGTAGTGGTCGCGCAAATTTTCACCAACGCCGTTTGACTCGTGCGCCACTGCGAGTCCTAGTGATTGCAGCAAGGTACTCGGCCCGATCCCAGATAGTTGAAGTAGCTGTGGTGAATTGATGGCACCACCGCTCAGGATGACTTCACGATTCGCATGTAGTGAGATTCGTGGCCCGCCTCTGCCGCCCTTGGCGTATTCGACGCCTATTGCGCGCTTGCCGTCGAGCAGTACTCGAGTAGCTTGGGCGTTGGTGAGTATGGTCAGATTCTTGCGTGACTTCGCTGGGTTCAAAAACGCGCGTGCAGTGCTTACACGGCGGCGCTTGTGCACTGTGCGCTGCACATACGAAATACCTTCTTGAACCTCGCCGTTGTAATCCTTGTTCACGGGTATACCAAGCTGGTTTGCACCGCTAATAAACGCGTCGCACAGTGGGTGTCGGTAGTCGAGGTCGGTAACAGCCAAGTTTCCGCTGCGTCCGCGGAAACGGTCATCTCCACCAATTCTTTGCTCACAACGCTGGAAATAGGGCAGTACGTCAGCGTAGCCCCAACCACGGTTGCCACGTTGTGCCCAACTGTTGAAGTCCATGCGCTGGCCGCGGTTGTAGATGTGCCCATTGATTGCACTTGATCCACCCAAAGTCTTGCCTCTAGGTACGCCAATCGCGCGCCCGGCGGTCCAGTGACTTGGTTCGGCTTCGTATAGCCAGTTAACGTTTGGGTTGGTAAGCGTCTTTATGAATCCGGCTGGAATGTGGATGTACGGATTCCAATCTCGCGGCCCGGCTTCAAGTATACAAACACTGAACTGACCGCTTTCTGTAAGTCGATTTGCGAGGATGCAACCGGCTGAACCCGCACCAACGATGATGTAGTCGAATGTTTGTGACATGACGCCCCTGCTGCTAGTGAGTCGATATTCTGCTTATGACAAGGTCAATGAGTTTAGCCGCACCAGCTAGATACGGCACTCAGTGTCGTCGCCAATCAGCCGGCGTGAGGGTACGTTTCCTCGTGATCGCGGGCCAAAGTAGACCACAAAGTGTGCACCGACCTGCGCTTTGCGCAACGGTGCGTCAAGTGGTCGTAGCAATAAAGTCCGGAACGATGCCTGATGCATTGATAAAAGGCTCCGGGTCCAGACCTTTAAATAAGCCGTGATTTTTGACGAGGACTGTACGAAAGCCGGCCGCGCGGCCGCCGAGAATGTCTGTGTGCAGACTGTCGCCAACCATCGCGACGCGGTGCGGATCAATGGTGTCGATGTTGATTTGTTTGAGCCGGCGCTTGACCTCGTCGAACGCGTTCGGAAAGGGTTTACCGAAGAAGGTCGGCGCGAGCTCACATTGTGTGGCGAGATTGTGCGCATGAAAGCCTGGCTCAATAGAAAACCCATACTCTCGTGGAGCTGCAATATCTGGGTTGCCAACGTAAACCTGCCGTGGTCGAGCCTGTAAGGCAGCAACAAGGTGTTGTTGACGAGCCTGCGGCCACTCATTGGTGCTAAGTAGAACGAAGCCATCCACACGTGCATACGCTTGCGGGTCTTCAAGTAGACGCACGGTACGGACCGGAAATTGTTCCAATCGTGCGTGTTCAGGAGCCGCCACACCCCACAGCAGGTCGCTTGGTTCTTGTACCAGTTGTGCGAGCAACAGATCACGGCTGGCAATGACATGTGACGGCGCGAATTCGAAGCCCCAGCTTGCATATTTAGCGTTCGCATCGGCGGCACTCATGGTCGCGCCATTAGTGAGTACCATCACGGTTTTATTTGCCTGTAGCGCCGCTACCGCTGCGGGCGCGCCAGCGATCGCTTGCGCGCCAACGTTTAGTACGCCAAATGCATCGAGTAAAAACACGTCGAATTCACGCGTGAGGTCAAGCAGGCTGTGCACGTATGTGCAGGTTTGCGGGAATGTCGCGTTTGGCAATGCTGCGCGTGCTGACTCATAGCGTTCACATACCCACGCCGCATCGAAGGGTCCGCACTCAACAAAACTTGTCTTGTGTGCGAAGGCGGTGTGCATAATTGTTTGGACTCGAGCAAAGTTGGCTCGGCATCGAGATTGAGCCAAGCACTGTAACTATTGTTTAGGCTTGCGTGTGCAATCAGGCCGCGCGTGAATTGTCTGCATGCTGGGTGAATGCGGGCATTACTTCTTGTGCCAAGCTGGTCATTGATTGGCGGCAAAACTGCTCGTCGTCCCATTCATGCGCAAGCATCGTCAGCACGCCAAAATGTCCAGTGACGTCGCGCAGCGCTACTAACTTATCAACCACGGTGGTGGCGCAACCCCAGGTCACCATATCTAAGGCGGCTTCTTCCCAGGTGACGTTGTCAGGATCTGGGTGGTCGTCTGGGGCAACAAATTTCACCAGCCCACGGGCACGCAATGATGACAACAAATACTCGTACCAGAAGCAGATTGGTCCGTCCGGATTGAGAATGTAGTCGCGTGCTTCGCTATCGCTCTTGGCGACCACAATGCTACGCGAGACCCGCCAAATATCGGGGTCAGCGATGGTGTCACTATCCGCGCAACCCTGTGCATACATCTGCCAATGGCTTGCCGTATATCGAGCTTGCAAGAAACTCGCGCCGGAAATCGGGATCCATCCACGTTGCCCGGCGAGCAATGCGCTACTTGAATTCGGCGACATGATGGATATTGCAAGCGGCGGGTGCGGTTGCTGGTATGGCTTTATGAATTGGCCAACGCCAAACTGCGTGCGCGACATATCCTGCAAGCTTATTGACCAATACTCGCCCTGGCGGTCGAATGGCGGGTCTTGTGTCCATATGGCCAGGATATGTTCGATGGATTCACGCACCATTGCGTTACGGTCCATGCCACCACCGACGCCGAATAATTCAACATCGGATGACAAACTGCCGGTGCCCACGCCCATAATGAAGCGACCATGGGCGAGGTGGTCAAACAGGGCCGCTTGGCTTGCTACGGTAGCTGGATGGTGCTGCGGCAAGCAGAATACGCCGGTGCCGAGCTTGATGTTCTTGGTCCGTTCTAGCAGCGTAGCTAGGAACACTAACGGTGCAGTAATTGGCTCGACAGTAGCGCTGATGTGTTCACCGACGTAACACTCTTCGAAGCCTAATTCATCTGCCAGTATTATTGTTTGGCGGTCCTGTTCCAGGACTTCAGAAAAGTCACGCGCTGGATCGTGAACCGGTTGCATGAACATGCCTAATCGCATCAGACCTTACCTCAGTAGAACAACAGACTCACAGAGTAGAGCATGTACCGCGTCGACTCAAAAATGACTTTGATTGCGCAGGCAAGCCCCGGGCCATTGGAATCGGGTCACTGAAATTGGGTCATTGCGGCTGGGCGGCTTAATGCCGCGTTAGTGCTTTGGCGCTAGCGCTGGATTTGACGGTGGGAATTTCTGTTCAGCTAGCTCCCGTAGCTCAACCTTGCGCACTTTACCGGATGCGGTCATGGGTAGCGTTTCCACAATTGCGATGTGTCTAGGGATCTTAAAGCTGGCTATTTTGCCGCGGCAGAATTCGATCAAAGCGTCACCGCTCAAGCTCGAGTTCGGCACCGAAATTACGAACGCGACGGCCACTTCGGCGAGCCGTGTATCGGCCAGCCCGACAACCGCCGCTTGGTAGACTTCGGGATGATTCAGTAAGTGTCGCTCAACTTCCATTGGGTCAACGTTTTCGCCGCCAATTTTGAGCATATCTTTATAGCGGCCCAGTAAACGAAAATAGCCATCGCTGCGCATAAGTCCCATGTCGCCGGTTTTAAACCAGGCGTCGCTGCTAAAAGCGGCTGCGCTAAGTTCAGGCGCTTGATAATAACCCTGCATCACATTGTAGGTTTTGACCCACAACTCGCCGGCGGCGCCGCAAGGTAGCTCAGTGCCGGTGTCCGGATCGACGATCTTAAAATCGAAGCCGGCGCACGGTAGGCCCGAAGTTTCGCAGGCCTGCTCGTGCGTTGAGTCGATCCTTGAGAGGCTGCAATTGGCGCCAATCTCGGTCATTCCATAGGCGGTGATGTGTCGCAATGGCGCGAGCACGCGACGAGCTAAGCGGGTTATCTCGACCGCGCTTTGCATGCCAGCCGCAAAAACACCTGTACGCAAGGAACTTAGATCGGCGGGGGTGCTTTGCTGGGCCGCAATGAGGTCGTTCAAATGTGCTTCGAAACCCTGAATCTGGGTGACCCTGCTTTGCTCGATGATGCGCAACACCGCAGGTGCATCGAATTTGTCCATGAGTATTTGTTTGTTGCCGACCAGCACGGACATTAGCGGTCCGTCGACGTAGCCAAAAATGTGAAACAGTGGCAGGTAGTTCAAAACTATATCGCTACTGCTTGTGCCGAGAACCGCAATGCGCTCGCAATGATTCTCAAGCAGATGGTGATTGCGCATTACACCTTTTGGAAAGCCGGTCGTACCTGAGGTGTACATGATGAATAACATATCGTCCAACGATGTTGCGTTGGCACGTTGCGCCAAGGAGGCATCATCGACTTGCGCTGCGCCGCCTAGAAATGCGTTCCAGCTAAGGGCGCCGTGATGTTGTTCGTTGGCGCTGAGGATCAGGCGTCGTAGTGCTGGCAGGCGAGTCGAGTTGACGTCACCTTCGATGGTGCATTCGTTTGCATAGACAATTTCACGCACCATTGCCAAATAATCTACCGGGCCGTGCTGGTCATGCGTGATGAGCGTACTGGCCTCGGATTGGCGCAGGACGTATTCTAAGTCCGCGGTGCGCAGCCGTGTATTGATCGGTACCAGCACCGCACCGATCTTGGCCAGCGCGAACATCAATTGGATCCACTGCGGGCAGTTGTTGAGCCACACGATGCAGCGTTCCCCCGGCTGGATGCCAAGGTGCAGCAGCGCTTTGGCAACCCGATCAACATCTAGCGAGAGCTCGGCAAATGTCCATGAGTGCCGGCCAAACTCAAGCGCTATTGCATCCGGCTTAGTCGCAGCCATCTGCGCGGGTAGCATTCCAAGTGTTGTTTTACGATCCCAGCTCATCGTGTCTACATTGTGACGATAGAGGTTGCGCTATTGTTGACGGTGCTCGCGCACGAGGTCAAAGCTTGCCTGCTCATCGTTTGCTCCGCGCGCTCGGATTTAGGGTTTACGGTTTACCGCCCCCGCACGACGCGGGTGACTTGGGAGAGTTTCGTTGGTTGATATTTCACAGTTGGAGCGCACTTGCGCCAAGCACCGCACGCCGTGCGCAGATGGCTCCATGGTTTGGCGTGAATGGTGTCCGCCAGACGCTCCGGCATCAGCGACAGTGGTGCTGTTTCACGGTGGCGCCGGCGCCTGGACCCATTGGTATCGTAATATCGAGAGCTTAAGCCAGCGCTATAGAGTGTTGGCACCCGATCTGCCGGGGCTTGGCGAGTCCGACCATGTGTGTGAGCCCTACACCGTGCAAGACGCGGTAGCGCCTACAGCCGCGGCCTTATCTGAGTTGTGTTCGGTGCACGAGCCGTTGCACTTACTGGCATTTTCTTGGGGATGTAGTGTTGCCAGCGGGGTTGCGCGCGAAATCAGCCGTTCTTCGCGGCGCGCAAACTTGCGCTCAATGTTGCTGATTGGCCCGGCCGGATTGGGCGAAGTACCACGCGGGGCTATGACGCCCTTACTACGCCGGGTTGCGGCTATGTCGCGCACCGATGAGCTGGCCTTACATCGCGAGAATCTGGCGCGCTTGATGGTCTACGATCGGGCAAAAATTGACGATCAAGCGGTGGAATTACAATTCATCAATGCCAACCGCGCACGTTTTTTTAGCCCGGGCTTCGCTCGTCAAACGGCCGTTCGTGATGCGCTCGTGCACACGCAAGCGCCGCTCAAGGTCATTTATGGAGCGCATGATGCGCCGGTCGCGCCGCATTTCGACGCGCGCGAAACGGTATTGCGCAATGCACGCGCTGACCTAGAATTTGAAGTGATTCCGGGAGTCGGGCATTGGCTACCGTTTGAATGGCCTGATTTTAATAGCTACGCGCATGCGTGGATGGAGCAACATAACGTCATGGCAACGCGCTAGAAACCGTCAACTGCAGTTTTGGCGACGCCGGCGGCATAGAAGCCGGTTATCTCGATGTCGCTGAAACCAACCTCCGCTAGCACTTCGCGCGTGTGCTCGCCGAGTAGCGGCGTCGGCCGACCGCGTGTTTCTGCGGTATTGCCGAACTGAATATATTGCCACGCCACGCGGATGCGTCCTGCGGTTGGGTGCTCACGTTCGACCATTGTGGCGCTTTGTTGCGCGTGCTCGCTATTGAGGAATACGGCGCCATCGGCACCTTCAACCGGCGCTGCGGGGATCTTGGCTGCTCTGAGTTGCGCTAACCAGGTTGCGGCGTTTGTGCGTGCGAATGCCGCAGCCATGGCCTCGGCATAGGGTGTTTCGTTCGGATGTACGCCGTTCGTACCATCTTGCTCGTCATCTGCCTGCGTTTGGCACTTGGTTAGTCGGCGTAAAGCTTCGCGTTCGGCGGGCGTATCGGCGGCAACATAGATCCAGTCATCAGTCGTGCGGTACAGCCGGTGATATGGAGATAGGCCATATTGGTCACGATCTGCTAATGGTCGAGCGGCGTACGCGGCATGGCGTGAAAACCATTCGGAGGTCAACAAAATTCCGCCGTTTAGCAAGTTTGACTCAGCTCGTTGTACCACGCCGTGACGCTTACGTTCGAGCAGACACAACACAGTTCCGAGCGCGCCTACTGCACCCGTGGTGAAGTCGGTTGGTGCCAATTGTGCCGGAAATACCGGGGCGTTATGCGGGCCGCCTTGAGCGCGTTGCAAGCCCATCATCGCTTGTGCTAATGGGTCTATGCCTGGGCGTTTCGAATAAGGTCCAGACCAGCCGTAACCAGTTAAATGTGTTTCTAAAAGTTGCGCGTTTAAGTTTGCGTCGATGCCCATTCGGGCAGTTGCCTGTGGGCGTAAATTGGCAACAAGCGCATCGGCGTGTTGAGCGATTTGTTGCACGATACGTTTGCCGTCAGGCGTGCGTGTATCCACCGAAACCGAGCGCTTATTGAAGTTCACGCTATAGAAATAGGCGCGCCCGATGGGCCGCGACATATCGCCGGTCAGCGGTTCGAACTTGACAACGTCTGCACCTAGCTCAGCAAGCAGACGCCCTGCTGTGGGACCAGCAATCAAATTGGTGATTTCCAAAATGCGCGTGTTCTGTAGTGGCGGGGACAGTGGTGTTGTAGCTGACTTGTTTGCATTCGGGAATGCGCGAGCCTGTGGCCAGTCCTTAGGCACGGCGTTGAGCGTGTGCGCGTGTTGGCGCGGGCCGTGCACTGCGCCCGGTGTTGCCGTCAGCGTCAGTGCAACGCCCATCTGTTGCACCGATCCAAGTTCTGGATCATCGAGTTCCACCAACATGCGGTTGTGCAGGACTTGCGCGTCGGCAAGGCTGTCCTCGGTCCAGCGCGATTCCGCAAATGGCACGTCAGCCGCCTCAAAGGCCTCGGCCCAATGGGCGAATGGTTGTTTGGCAAGTACCTCGCTGAGAATATCGCGCAGTTGCAATTCTTCTGCGCTGTCTTCCTCCGGGCGTCCAGCGGCGAAACGCGGATCCGCCAGTACGCGGTCGATACCTAAGACCTCGGCCGCGGTTGCGATGAAGCCGGTGTGCACACAACCGAGTTGAACCCAGCGATCGTCTGCGCAGCGATATACGCTATAGAATGGTGCGCTGCCAGAAGGGTGAGTTTGAAAGCCACGCTGTTCCAAGTTTTCACTTGTGACTTTAGGGTGGTAGAGCAAGGCACCGGCCATTAATGAAGTCTCAATGTCGCGCCCAACGCCATCGTCTTCACGCGCGAAAAGCGCGGCAGCAATGCCAAGCGTTGCCAGAGTTGCCGCACCAACGCTCGGCAGTGGATGGACCACGTGCACAGGTGGTGGCCGGAAGCCTGGCATCCCCGCCAATACCCCCATGCGCGCTAGCACCAGGTCGTCCACTGCTGCTTCATCGCGCCAAGGGCCGGTTTTTCCGTAAGCCGTAATTGCGCAAGTGTGAATATGTGCATTGATGCTGCGCAGCGCGCCTGGCTCGATTAGGCTTTGGCGCTGATCGTTTGGCGCGTAGTCGTTGACGACCAAATCTGCGCCAGCCAGCAAGGCGTCGAATGCGCGGCTGGCGTTATTCGGGGCGTTAGTGCGGACTTGTTGCAAGTCGATTCGACAGCATTCCTTGGCGCGGTCCCAAATAACGAAGCCGCCTTCGCGCCAGGCTGGCGCTGACGCGTCGATGACGCGTACCACGCGTGCGCCGTGGTCGCTTAGGAACAGCGTTGTCAGCGCGCCTGCGTGGCCAGTGGTGAGATCAATTACGGTATATCCAGTAAGCGCGCCGGGCATCGGGGGTTCCAGTTCGTAGTTAAATTGGGCAGCTATAAGGGCTGGTAGCTTGGATTAATAAGATTTTGGTAAGCCCAGCACACGCTCTGCGATGTAACACAGGATTAAATGTGGCGTGATGGGTGCAATACGATGAATCATAGCTTCGCGCAGGTACCGTTCAACGTGAAATTCCTTGGCGTATCCCATCCCACCATGCACGAGAATGGCGTTATTACACGCCTCAAAGGTAGCTTCTCCGGCGAGGTACTTGGCGGCATTGGCCATCGCGCCGCTGTCGTCGCCGCGGTCATAGAGTTGCGCCGCGCGAAAAGCCATCAGATTCGCAGCTTCCAATTGTGCCCAGCTCTGTGCAAGAGGGTGCTGTACACCTTGATTCATGCCGATTGGGCGTCCGAACACCACGCGCTCTTTCGCATACGCAGTTGCTTTTTCGAGCGCCACGCGCCCAAGCCCAACCATGCCCGCGGCGATTAGAATCCGCTCTGGATTGATGCCGTGAAGCAGGTAGCGAAAGCCTTTGCCTTCTTCGCCAATTCGGTCCTCGACCGGGATCTCCAACCCGTCGATAAATAGCTCGTTCGAATCGACGCATTTGCGGCCCATTTTGTCGATCAGGCGCACATCGATTTTAGAGCGATCCAAGTCTGTATAGAACAAACTGAGCCCGTCGATTGGTTTTGCGCTTGCGGATTCCGGGGTCGTGCGTGCGATCAGCAAGATCTTGTTTGCGACTTGCGCTGTGCTGGTCCAAATCTTGGAGCCATTGACGAGATAATGATCGCCTTTGCGAACAGCGCGGGTCTTCAGGCGCGTAGTGTCGAGTCCGCTGTCCGCCTCGGTCACGCCAAAGCAGGCAATATCATCGCGTTTGATGATCGGCGGTAGCATGCGTTGCTTTTGCTCCTCGGAGCCATAACGCACTACTGGATTGAGGCCAAAAATACCCAAGCTAACCGATGAGACGCCACCGTTGCCAGCTCCCGATTGGGATATCGCTTGCATCAAGATCGCGGCTTCGGTGATGCCGCAGCCAGCGCCGCCATATTCCGTCGGCATGGCAATGCCCATATAGCCATGGTCCGCGATAGCACGGCAGAAATCTTCCGGGAATTGTCCGTCTGAATCACGTGCGAGCCAGTAAGCGTCACCGAATGTGGCGCACAAGCGAGTGACGCTATCGCGTATTTGTAGCTGTTCTTCTGTGAAATCTATGCTCATTTCGTAGCCTTCACGACTGACTGAGGCGAATCCTATCGTAGCGCTTTGCGCACAAGCTGTGGAGCCTCACCTATTCGGCCAAAACGCGCGCCGACGCATTGGCTAGCGCGCTTCGCATTACATCTAGGACGGGCTCGGAGCGCGGAGCATCGTCGCCGCTAGCGGCTTGTCTTGCCGTTCTGGCTGAATCTGTGGCCCAGGTGCGTCAGAATACTGACCTTTTTCGAGTTGAGGCAAAGTCGTGTCAGCAAGTATCGTAATTCCTACACCATTTGAAACCAGCGGAGGTGTCGTTCGGCCCGAGTGGATTGATCACAATGGACACATGAACGTCGCTTACTATCTGCTGGCCTTTGACGAGGCGCTTGGTGGAGTATTCGACTACTTTGGGTTGACTCGGGAGCATAAAAAGCAACACAACTGCGCAACCTTTGTCGGTGATTTTCACATCCGCTATGTGCGCGAGCTATTGCTGGGCGATGCGATTCGTATCACTCATCAATTAGTCGCCTGCGACGCGAAAAGATTGCACATGTGTCAAGCGATGTATCACGCCGAATCTGGCTATCTAGCCGCGCAATCGGAGGTCATTTCATTACACATCGATATGCAAACGCGACGAGTTGCGCCGATGGCGGCGGAAATTTTCGAGCGGGTAGACGCCGTTTGTGCCGCGCATGCGCAGTTGCCGCGTCCGCAAAACCAGGGGCGCGTGATTAGTTTTTGATTGGTTTTGCTGTGTTAATTGTCGCATTGGGCGTCTTCTCTGCGTGATTAAGCTGTGGCGCTCATAAAGAATAGTTGTACTAACGCTGACGCTGAGGGCCTCGCTTCGCTATAATTTGCTGGCTGGCTGGCTTCGGCAAGCAAACGGTGCTGGAAATGGCCCATTGCAGGCCCCATTTTCCGTGCTCTTTCCGTTCCGTCACATTGGGCCGTCCCGTAGCACAAATGAGCATTGCTGCGGCAGTAGGCTCCAAGTTGACGTCACACTGAATTTTGAAGGACCTAGAGACATGTCGATTTCATTGCCCGATCTTCCTTATGCCCGCAATGCGCTGGCGCCCCACATCTCCGAAGAAACATTGGATTTCCATTACGGAAAGCACCACCAGACTTATGTCGACAAGCTCAATGGCCTCCTCCCTGGCAGCGAGTTTGAAGGTAAGAGCCTCGAAGAGATCGTCAAGAGCTCTTCGGGTGGGGTTTTCAATAACTCTGCTCAGATCTGGAATCACACTTTCTATTGGAACTCACTGTCGCCCAATGGCGGCGGTGCTCCGAGTGGTGCCGTAGCCGCTGCAATCAACTCTGCTTTCGGTTCCTTCGATGACTTCAAAGCGAAGTTCAATGACAGTGCGGTAAACAACTTTGGCTCCAGCTGGACTTGGCTGTGCAAGAATGCCAGTGGCGCTTTGGAAATCGTGAATACCAGCAACGCTGCTACTCCGATCACCACCGCTGGCATGACCCCACTGCTGACCTGCGATCTGTGGGAACACGCCTATTACATTGACTATCGCAATGCGCGCCCTGGCTACCTCGGCGCTTATTGGCAACTCGTCAACTGGGACTTCGCGAACGCGAATATGGGCTAACGCTCAGTTGCAGCGACAGAGCCGAAGCGCTGAATGCGTCTAAGCTCTGTCGCTGTTGTGCCTTATGCCAATAGGCATTGTCCGTCCCGTGCAACAACTTCTCCCGCCTTAATGACTAATTTTCGCGCCGGATGAGCAACCACACACTCAGCCAAGGTTTGCGCCTCTACGAGCACGACATCCGCCTTGCAACCACTGGTCAAGCCATAGTCGGCAAGCCCCATCACTTCAGCTCCCGCGCTGGTAGCCATTGTTAGGGCCAGTTCGAGTCCAGCGTCGTCGCGAAAGCCGTTGATATACGCAACCAGATACGCGCGTTCCAACATGTCGCCTGTGTTGAGCGGACCCCAGGCGTCGCGTACGCCATCTGAGCCACTGAAAACGCGTATGCCTTGCTCGTGCAGGTGACGCACAGGCGGCGACGGTAGTCCACCACTTGGACCGTGGGTCATGATCGCAATATCGAGTTCGCGCAGGTGCGTTACCAGTGTCTCTAAGCGTGCCGGCGGCACACTGCCAAGGCAAAAACCGTGGGAAATGACAATGTTGCTGCGCATCGACAATGCGCTTGCGCGCTCCGCTATCATCTCGATAGTAACGGCGCCGAGCTCGCCGCCATCGTGAAGATGGATATCCAAACCGACATTGAAACGGTCGGCTAGGTTGAACAAGGCATCGAGTTGGCCTTTAGGGTCACGATCGATGCCGATTGGGTCGAGCCCGCCGAGAACATCTGCACCAGTTCGCAGGGCTTCCTCTAGCAGTGCCAGCGTGCCCGGTGCGGAGGTTACGCCCATTTGCGGAAAGGCGACGATCTGCATACCCATTGATTTTTCGTAACGCTCGCGCGTGGCGACAACGCCGTGAAAGTGTTTTAAGCCGATCTCTGGAACTATGTCTACGTGGGTTCGCACGTGGGTTGAGCCGCGCGCGAGCATATGCTGAATTAAGCGCGCGCTTTGCTGCTCCGCTGATAGCGCTAGTGCCGTGAGCAATTGGCGCTCATTGTGAATTCGATCGAGCACGCTCGGGCCGGCGCAATGCGCTTGCCAAGGCATTCCCCACAAAGTCTTATCTATATGCGCGTGTGCGTCGACGAAACCGGGTAGCGCGATGCAGCCGTGGCCCGCTATTGTTTGCTCGCCAGCCTGCGGCGTCAGCCCAAGGCCAAGCTCTGTAATACGACCATCTTTAATGCGCAGATCGACCGGTGGCGCTCCCAAAGGTGCGACCGATTGCAGTAACATGTTTCCCATTGAGATTCATCCGCTAGCTTAGCCCAAACGCAACGGGCATGTTACGCGTGCATTACTAACAAGTACGAAATTGAGGTAGGAGGCTAAGAAATGGTCAGTGTTGAACGGGCAGGGCGCGCATTAGGGGCGCGTGTTACCGGTGTCGATTTGGGCGCGGCGCTTGATGGTGAGGCTTTTGCGGCGGTTAGATCAGCCTTGAACCAACACTCGGTTCTAGTGTTCCCTTGCCAGCAGGTGGAGCCACCAGCGCATATCGAATTCAGTGGCCGTTTTGGCGAACTCAAGCGCCATGTTCTGAAAGAGAATTTGTTGCCGGGACTGCCGGAAATTTACGTGCTCACCAACATGACCTCGCAAAACCAAGTCAAGCCGCGACCTTATGCAGGCGCTTATTGGCATACCGACCTGAGTTATGAGGAACAGCCTGCGTTTGGCTCGGTCATGTTTGCGGTGGAGGTTCCAGAAGTTGGGGGCGACACCATGTTTTGCAGCATGGCAGCTGCCTACGACGCCTTGTCAGAGCGGATGAAGACGCTGCTGGAGGGGCTCACTGCGACTCATTCATTCGAACATGCTTATGAGACTTTCGTAAAGAAGCTCCCTGGTACCGCGCCGATTAGCCGCGCGATCTTCGATGACCGGCCACCTGTGGTGCACCCGGTAGTGCACACACATCCGGAGTCAGGTCGTAAATGTTTATACGTTAATCCTGGTTTCACAATGTTTATAAATGAGTTGCCGCCGCCTGAAAGCGACGCGATATTGCAGTTCTTATATAGCCATTGCACCGATGAACGCTTCATTTACCGGCATCAATGGACTCAGCATGACGTTGTTATGTGGGACAACCGTGCAACTATGCACAAGGCCATCCCCGACTACACGGCTGACGACGACCGCTACATGCGGCGTACGACCATCGCCGGGATAGCACCGCGAATTTAGCGTCGCTCGGCTGCGCCTGCTTATTCGACCTGCGCTAGTTTCTGCGCGGGTCGAATCAGGCGCCCTAATAGCACTCATGGCGACGCTCGGTGCCAGCTGAAAGTGTTTGTCGCCAGTTGTTCCCCTCATGTCAGCGTTGGCTTGTATAGCCAAGGCTAGATGCGAGGCTGCACAGAGTCTTACCTTGCAGGGGCGTGGCGCGCCCCGGTCGGGGTCAAGTTCACGCTCCCTTAGCCTTTATCTCTGACAGTGCCGCATCTGCGGCGTCGCGATGTAGCGGTAGCGGTAGAGATAATGAGTGATGCAAACGTTCGAATCTTCGAGTCCGGGCCTGCTTACGCATGACCCATGGTTTGCAGTTAGCGGCTGATGCGGTGGATAAGCGCACAGGCTGGGGAATACGGGGCTTTAGCGGCGTGATGGCTAGGCGCGTGTGCCGCGGTCGTAAGGGATTAAGCGCGGTTGCGCTCGCCTGCGCGTGCATTTTTGCAACTACGCCGCAGGCACGTGCGCCGCAGGTCGATATCTCGGCCGCGACCCTGGATTTAGTCGCTTCTCGCTATGGTGCTGAAGCCTCGCGACAGGGTCACCGAGTGGAGTTCCTTGATGGGCCAGCAGCGCGCCCAGGCGGATGCCTCTAAACGCGCGTCCGCGAACGCGTTTTTCAATCAGATCCCATGGGTTGCTGACGATGTGCAATGGGGCCGACGCGACTATTGGGCAACGCCAATTGAAATGCTCGGCGCGAATGGTGGTGATTGTGAGGACTACTCGATTGCGAAATATCTGACGTTGGCACAGATGCAAGTGCCGGCTGGCAAATTGCGCATCACTTACGTGCGCGCACCGCGTTTGCGCCAAGCACATATGGTTCTAGCCTACTACGAGTCGCCCAACGCTGACCCTTGGATCTTGGACAATCTGGAGAGCGAGATTCGGCGCGGCTCCCAGCGCCGGGACTTGACCCCTGTGTATAGCTTCAATGCTGCTGGCCTTTGGAAAGCGAAAGCTCGTGGCGCGGGTCATCGTGTTGGCGGTGCGCGGCGTCTGAAGCTGTGGAGCGGTTTACTTAGCCGCCTGGAAACGCAACTGCGCGCGTCAAGCGGTAGCTAGCTTGTGTTTTATCGAGCGCGCCGATGACATTGTCAAAGCAGTTGCTGCTGATCATTGCAGGCACCTATTTGCTAGCGTTTTGCGGGACCTTCGCGTTGACGCTGGAGAACACTCGTAGTTACGTAGTAGCGCAATTCGAGTCGCACGCGCAAGACGCGGCGACGGCTTTGGGCTTATCCCTGTCGTCACATACGCACGATGTGTTGTTGATGGAGTCGATGGTCGATGCGCTATTAGATCGTGGTCATTACATGGGTGTGCGCTTAGTCGGCTTGGGTAACGTTGTCATACTCGAGCGCACCCAGCCGATTCGGGTGTTTGGTGTGCCGGCTTGGTTTGTTGCCTTAGTGAAATTGCGCCGCCACAAAGACACGCGCAGTTGATGCGGGCTGGCAGCAAGGCGGCACGGTGCAAGTTGCCAGCCACCCGGGGCATGCCTATCAGCGCTTGTGGTTAAGCGCCGTTGACACGCTTGCGTGGTCCGCGTTGTCGTTCGTGTTCGTGTTCG
>Ga0055584_100000072_pt1 | contig 85996 bp, 59 predicted proteins | sample OSDHelmetaG_FD_58716 | JGI IMG/M metagenome (GOLD analysis project Ga0055584, IMG submission 58716) | Pelagic marine sediment microbial communities from the LTER site Helgoland, North Sea, for post-phytoplankton bloom and carbon turnover... | ecosystem: Environmental > Aquatic > Marine >... | reverse complement strand
CCGCTCCGCTCCTCCCGCCTTGCCATCGACGCGCAGGCCATCCCAATCAACTCACCGAATCCCCTGCGCAGAACCACTAGCCCCGGCGCCGGCGGGGGGACGGCGTCGCGGCGGCGAAGTTCCCCGTCTCCGAGGGCGACTCTCCCGTGGTGCTTTCCCCGTAGCTCTCGCCGTAGCCGTAGCCGTAGCCGTAGCCGTAGCCATAGCCGCTGCCCCGCTTGCCACGGTCCAGGCCGTTGAAGACCACGCCAACAACTCGCGCCTGCACTCCGCGCAGTGTGCGAAGGGCCTCGGCGAAGTAGCGGCGCTGGGTGCGGCCGATGCGGAGCACCATGACGGTCCCGTCGCACTTCTGAGCCAGCACCGAGGCGTCGGTGACGGCGAGCACCGGGGGCGAGTCCAGGAAGACGTAGTCGTAGTCGTTGCGCAGCCGCTTGAGCAGGGCATCGAAGCCGGGGGAGATCAGCATCTCCGCGGGGTTCGGGGGCACCGTGCCGCACGGCAGGACGTGCAGGCCGTCGATGCTCGTGTGATGGAGTGCCTCGTCCAGGCTGCAGTCACCGACCATGACGTCCACGACTCCGCGGTCGTTGTCGATCTTGAATACGTTGTGCACGCGCGGCCGCCGCATGTCGGTGTCCACGATGACGACCCGGTTGCCCGCCAGCGCCATCGTCGCGCCGATGTTTGCGCACAGCGTCGTCTTCCCGTCGCCCGGCGAGGCGGAAGCCACCATCACGCAGCGAAGCGGTTGCTCGCTGCCCTGGAACAGCAGGTTGGTGCGGACCGATCTCAAGCACTCGGCCGCGGCTGACTTCGGCGCGACCTGCGCGACGAGGACACGGGACTCGACGCCCTCGGGCATGGAGGGCATGACGCCCAGGAGGCTGAGCTGATGGAAGCTCGACAGCTCCGCCGGCGACCGGACCGTGGAGTCGAGCAGGTCCAGGACGAACGCCGAGAGAATCGCCAGCAGGATGGCGGCCAACAAGGTCGCCAGTGCGGACAGGAGGACCCGCGGACGGCTGGGCCGCTCGGGCCGCCTCGCGGCCTCGAGGACGTTGACGTTCGACGCCGTCAGCTTTCGTGCCAGCTGCGTTTCCTTCGCCCGACGGAGTACCTGCTCGTACAGCTGCGCGTTGGTCTCAGCTTCGCGGCGCAGTCGGTTGTACTGCACCCCCAACTCGCCCAGCTGCAGCGACTCGTTCTCCGTCTTGGTCAGGAGCTGCTGAAGCATTTGCTCTTCGTCCTGGGCGCGGCTGAACGCGGAACGGAAGCTCGCGAGGCTGCGCTCGACCTCCCGGGAGAACGAGGCGCGCAGTGCGGAGAGCCGAGCCTGGGCGGCGATCTGGTTTGGGTGCCGAGGGCCCCACCGCTCGCCGTCCCGTGCGATCTCGACCTCGACCTCCGCGACGTGCTCCCGCAAAGCGACGACCGCCTGGTCCTCGGCCACCAAGGGGTGCGCGTGGGCGGCCCGACCTTCGTCGAGCCAGGCATCGATGCTGCTGACCTTCGCCTGCGCTGCCTGACGGAACGTCTCGGCCTTGATCAGCGCAAGGTTGAGCTCCGCGACCTTCTCCCCGGTGACGTTCTGCCACTCGGAGACCGACATCGACTGGACCTTGTTGGCCTGGGCGAAGTCCTGAATGGCCTGCTCGGACTCCTCCAATGCCGCGCGCTGCGTCGCGACCTGCTTCTCGAGCCAGTCGTAGGTCGTGCTCGTGAGGTCGGCTCGGAGGGCGAGTACGAAGTCGCGGTACGCAAGGGCCCGCGCGTTGGCGATGTCAGCGGCCCGGCTCGGGTCGCGATCGGTGACTTCGATCCTGAGAATCTGGCTCTGCGGCGAGGGAATCAGCGTGGTGATCCGCTGGACCTTGTTGACCGCGATGCGCCGACGGTCTTCCGGGGTTGGGAGGTTCCCGTCCTTGTCCGGCTCTGCAGGACCGAGGAAGTCGTCGTCCTCGTTCAGCCCCAGCCGCTCGACCACCAACTCGGCAACCGGGCGCCCGGTGATGATGTCCTGCTGGGTGTTGTAGAACATCTCCACCGACTTCTGATTGAAGCGGTTCTCCTCTCGGAAATCCTTGACCTTGTCGAGCACCTGCGGCGCCTGCTGATGCACGAGCACGCGCGCGGCAGCCGTGTACTGCCTTGGCGCGAACCAGAGCATGGCGGCTCCCGCTGCGGCGACGGTCAGGCCGACGAGCAGGGACGTCCAAAGGTGCTTGCGGAGGATCCCGAGGCCGCGTTCGACGAACTCCCGGACCCCGTCATCGGCACCGGAAGCTGAAGCCTCCGTCGGCGCAGTCTTCTGAACGAGATTCATGCTGGGTTGACGCCTCTCATCTGCTGAACAACGGCTGGCTGAGCCGAGCGGCGCCGGAACATAGCGCCACGTCGGGTTCGGGACAACCTAGTTTCAGCGCCGGGTCGCGGCATGGAAATCTTGTGATTTCGACCACATCGGCCACCTCGCGTCGGAGCGCGACCCAGGCTTCTTGGTCCGGCCGGCGAACCGTGACTACTATCCCGTCGATGTTGACCGAAGCCCTCCGAGTTCTCTGTCTGACGCTGTGCGTCCTGCTCTGTGCGTGTGAGACCACTCAGTCTCCGCCGCCCCAGGTCGACTACGCCCTCCCAGAGGTCTCTCCGGGTGGGCTGGGGGCCGAGGACCTCGTCAACGTGCGCGTGTACCAGGAAGACGACCTGAGCGGCGACTACCGGGTCGGCGTCGATGGGGCGATTGTGTTCCCTCTTCTCGGGTCCGTGGCCGTGGACGGGATGTCCCCGAACGACCTGGCGGCGAACCTGGCGACGCGCCTCGCGGCCGGCTATCTGGTTTCGCCCCATGTCACCGTCACGGTGGCCGAGTCGAAGTCTCGGTGGGTGTCGGTGATCGGCGAGGTTCAAGCTCCCGGCAGCTACCCCTACCGAGACGGAATGACCCTGGTCGAGGCAGTGGCGATGGCCAGCGGCACAACGGAGAGCGCCCTGCTGTCGATGGTGCGGGTGACGCGCACGACCGGCGGCGAGAAGAACTACGAGCTTCCCTACAAGGACATCACACTCGGTCGAGCGCCCGACTTCCGGCTGGCGCCCAGCGACGTCATCCTGGTCGCTGAGTCGTCGGTCAAGTAGCCGCCAGCGTCAGCGAAGCAGCCCCTCGTAGAACTGCGCCAGCGCCGGTGCCTGGCTCTCCCAGCTGTACCGCTCCCGCACCGCCGCCGCGCCTCGCTGCCCCATGGCCCACGCCGCCTCCGGATCATCCAGAAGCTGCTTGATGGCCGACGCAATCGCCGCCGGGTCCCGGGGGTCGACGCACAGGCCGCCGCCGGTCTCGTCGACGAGCTTCTGGAATGAGGGGAAGTTCGAGGCCACCACCGGGATGCCCAACGCCAGGTACTCAAACAGCTTCGTCGGGTAGGTCTCGATGTAGTTGGGCAAGGGCTGGAGCACGCAGAGGCCGACGTGGGAGCGGGCGACGCGGGCCCATGCCTCCGGGGCGGGCAGGCGGCCGGGGACCTCGACGTGGCGGAGCCCCAGGCGCGTCCGGTTGGCCTCGATCTCGGCCCGGTGAGCCTCGGAGACCGGGCCGATGCAGTCGAAGTCAGGGGCCTCCCCGTCCTGGTCGAGCAGCGCCAGCGCCTCCAGCGTGACCAGCGTCCCGCGCGCCTCGGTGACGCCTCCTACGTAGCCGACCGAGGGCCGCTTGCTTCGCTCGCGGGGCAGACCGGAAAGGTCTGCGATGAGCGGGAGGTTCAGCAGGTCGAGCGTGAGCGGCAGGTGGCGGTAGTCCTTGCGGTAGGAGGCCTCGGCGAAGATGACGCCGAGCCGTCGGTGGAGCAGGCGTTCGACTCCACGACCCACGAGCGAGAGCGGCATCCGCAGGCGGGGGGGGATCCAGGCCTTGGTCTGAATCTGACGGGGCAGGTTCTCGTGCATGTCGAACACGACGGGCCGCCCGCGGCCTCGGAGCAGCGGTGCCCAGGGAAGCAGCTCGGGATCGTGCAGGTGGTACAGGTCGGCGTCGAGTGCTCGGGCGGCCCGGACCACCCGCGCTGCGGTCTCGGTCATGCGCCGCAGTCGACCACCGGAGGCCTCCGCAACTCCGAGGACGCGCACCCCATCGACCACCTCGTCTTTGGGGTGCGGGGCGACCAGGGTTGTGTCGTAGCCGAGGCGAGCCAGGCTGCGGCATTCCTTGAGGAAGATGCGGCCGTCGAACGGGGGATGCACGGAGGTGAGGTGGACGATGCGCGTCATGGACTCGGACCCGGGATGGCTGCGGGCTGAGAGAGCGGCAGGAGGTGTGGTGACGCGACCTGGGACGGGGTCCGGTACGCGAGGTAGGTCAAGACCAGGATCCAGGTAGGCCAACTCGCTGGACTGCCGGGGCCGCTGGCGGTTGTCTCGGCCAGATAGTAGGGCAGGGTGCAGATGAGGAAGGTCGAGGCGCTGCGGTTGAATCGGCTGGCGGCCGGGCGGCGCGCTCCGACGATGACGCCCCGGACCCAGATGAGGCCCAGGACGGTGCCGAGGATGCCCGAGGTGAACAGAAGGGCGATCACCGTTGAGTGCGGGTCCAGGTGGCCCTCGAGGGTTCGCATGGCTTCGTAGTCGAAGTGGTCGAGCGTGTTTGCGTACCCGATGCCAACCCAGGGGCGCTCCACCCACAAGCGGAGGAATGAACTCCAGATCACGAGGCGGTCGTCGCGGGCGCGGCTGCCGGCATCCAGAGTGCCCCCGAGCCGAGTCAGTGCCGTGGACCCGATGTCGGTCTCGAGCAGCAACCGGAACACGACGAGCACGGCGACCCCGATCAGTGCTCCCCGGATGAGACGGGCTCTCGCGCTGCGCGTGTCGGCGAACTCGCGCCACAGGACGAGCGCCGCCGCGCAGCCCATGGCCAGAATCGCGGCGCGGGAGGTGGAGGCGACCGCGCCGACAGCGCAGATCGAGGTGGGGATCAGCCAGTCCCGGGTTCGCGTGGTCTCCGGTGACCAGTAGCGCAGCGCGAGGAAATAGCCGGCGGTCTGGCAGCTGACGTATCCGAGCATGTTCGGGTTGTCGAACAGGCCCTGGTAGCCGATTGCCTTCTGGCCACCGACGTACCGGACGCCCGCCGCCTGGTCGAGACCGAGGCCGATGGCGAGCAACGACAAGCTGACCAGGGCCAACCCAATCCACCGGTCGGTGCGAGCGAACGCGACCCAGAGCGTGCTCGGTTCAGGGTGCCAGGTCACCAGCTGGGCAGCGATCAGCACAATGAGCGCGAGCCACGTCGCATAGAAGAAGCTGTTGAACGGATCGACGGCAAGGAGGCCGCCGATGGCGAGCCAGGCGACCCAGGCAATCGGTGCGGCCCAGGCGGACACAGCCCGGCGGCCGAACAGGGCCGTGGGCCGCGCCATGGCCAGCAGGCCCAGCACGAGCAGGGTGATCGGCAGTCGAGCCTCGCGGGCGAGCGCCAGCCCGGGGACCCAGAGCCGCCGGGAGATGGTCATCTCTTGTGCTGCGACGACCAGGAGCACTGCGACCGCGAACACCGTCCAGGGCTGGCTGCGCGCTCGCCGCCGCATCTGGCGCGCGGCCAGCATCAGGAGCAGCGCGAGCGCGAAGGCGACGGAGGTTGCGGGTTCCAGGGCCGCCGCCGCCCCCAGGACGACAGCGAGGCCGAGCAACGCCACGACGGCGAGGTGGTACTTCATGGGCGGGAGGCAGGCAGATCCGAGCGTCGCCGGACGTCGACGGCGGCCCGCTTATGACATGCCGGCTGGCGGGGGACAACCGCAGTCACGGGAGCGCGGTCAGCAGGCCCTCGCGCTCCGCCCAGGCCAGGAATGCTGCGTCGCCGGGAGCGCCCGCCCGAGCGCGCTGTGCGGAGGCGGCTGCTTCGTCGTGCCGACCCGCGGCCACCAGGGCCATCGCCGCGGCGGCGTGGCAGCCGGCTGAACTCGGCTCGTGGCGCAGGCCTTCGCGGGCGTGCCGGAGCGCTTCGCGGGGGTCGTTTTCGTCGAGCGCGATCTGGGCCAGCAGGGCGTGGGCCGCCGCCAGTTCGTCCCCCCGGCCGATGGCCCGCGCCTGCCGAAGGGCCGCCCGTGCCCGTGGCAGCTCGCCGGCCTGGCGCGCCCACGTCGCGGACTCCAGCCAAGTGGACGCCAGGTGGCGCCCCGGACGCCGGAGGACGCGCTGAAGCCGATGCCGGGCCTCGTCCTGGGCGCCGGACGCGTACAAGGTCTGCAAGAGCCGAACTTCGGTCCACTCGGACAAGCCCGGTCGCGCCAGCGCGCGGGTCGCGATGTCCGCCGCCTCAGCGGGCCTGCCGCTCAGCAGACTGGCCCGAGAGCCGACCACCGCGGTGAGGGGCTCGTCGGGCGCCACTCGCTGCGCTTGCCCGGCCAGCGTCAAGCCCCGCGGCTCGCGGTCGAGCATCAACTGCCACGCCGTGCGAGGAACCCCCGCGCCGGGCAGGTTCGTGGTGGCGACCTCGAATGCGTCCGGTTCATCGAACCGCGCAGCGATCTCCCGAACGATCGTTGGCCCTTGGTACCGCCAGTCCAGCGCAAGTGCCCGGCCATACTCGCCCAGTGCCTGCCGGCGGGCGCCGGCATCGGCCAGCACCCGCGCCGTCCAGAGGTGCGGTTGGGTGTGTCGCGGCGCGAGCTGCTGGGCTCGGTTCAGCCACTGCAACGCTGGGCCCCAGCGCTGCTCCCGCGCGTATCCACGCGCCACGTCCTGGGCGAGGGGGAACGATCGGGGACGCTCCGCGAACACCCGTGCCGCCAGCTCATCCCAAGACTGTTCGCCGGCCTCCACCCCGCGGACCTCGACCGCCCAGGTCCTGCGATCGGTGCCGCGCTCCAACGCCTGGGGGGCGAGCCCGAAGGCGGCCGCCGCCAGGACCAGGGCGGCGCCGATCTGGGCCCGCTGACCCAGCCACCGCCCGCGCGGCGCGAGAACGCTCGCCGCCAGCACCAGGGCCCAGCCGCCCACCGCGCCCGTGTGGAGCGAGAAGTCGGCGAGCTCGTGAACGGCAAGCCCCGCCAAGGCTGCGGCCGCGCCTCGGCGCGCGGGGTGGCGCAGTCCGCCTCGGAGAACGCGAGCGCCGAGCCCCGTCAGCCCGGCCAGCGCCGCCGCCCCGGCGAGCCAGCCGTAGGAGACCATCAGGTCGACGACCACGTTCTCAGCACGGTGGTGAAGCTCGAGGACTCCGGTCGCGCGAACCCCTGCGTAGACATCGACGAATGCCGACGCTCCGATGCCCGTCCACTCGGCGCCCGCGGAGCTCGCGAACATCGACGGCAGCAGTTCAAGCTTCCCCAGCCAGCCGGCACCCGGGACGACGGCCCCCGTGTCGTACCAGAGCACGGTGGGCGTCCGGGCGACGATCACTGCGGCCGCGCCGCCCAGGAACACTGCCCCGGCGCCGATCGGCACGAGGCGCCGGGCCCAGCGTTGCAGGCCCGGAAGCGGCTCCGCTGAGTGGGCCGACCAGTGCAAGACGGCCAGGACCGACAGGCCGGCCGCGAGCCCCGCCACCCCGATGCGGGATCCGTGCGCGGCCATCACCCCAGCGGTGGCGACGACGGCCAGCGCCGCTGCCACGGCGCGGCGCGGTCCGCGCTGGGATGCAACGGCGGCGATCCCGACCACCGAGGCGAGGGACAGCAACGCTGTCCAGTGGTTCTCGTTGATCACCGGCGCGAGAAGCCGCGGCCGGGGATCGACTGTGGGCGCCCAGAGTCCGAAGAGCCGGGGCTCGGCCGCCACGGTGTGCGCGAGGGCGACGACCTGGGCCACCCCCACCGCGGCCACAAGCACCCACACGACGTCGCCTCGCCAACGGCGGCTCGAAGCCCGCGCGCTCGCTGCCCCCGCGATGGCGGTCAGTGCCACCAGCCGGAGCGCGTCGAAGGACCCGGCCGAAGGCGCTTGGTGGACGGGGGCCCACGCCGATCCCGCGGGGCCGCCCGGCACCCCCGCGCTCCAGGCCTTCGCGGCCGACGGGGCGATCGACGCCAGAACCTCCGGGGGAAGGGGAATCAGTTGGCACAAGGCGGCCAGAAGCAACACCAGGGGTGGGCCGATGAGGAGGACCGGCGGGCTCGACGCTCGCGCGCCCGGCGTGCCGGCAGCCAGCGCCCACGATGCCGCGGCGACCACGGCGAGCGCCAGCCAGGTCTCGGGGTGGACGACCCCCGCCAGCAGGGGACTCGCTGCGAGTGCGCCGAGCAAGAGGACGTCGGCGGCGAGCTCGCCGCGCGTGCGCCTGGACCGCGGTTCTTCCTTGGGCACGTGTCTCCTGACGGCGAGCGATGGTCACGCTAGCGCATCTCGCTGGGGGAGCCGCGCGCCGCGACCCCTGGCATTGTCGGGCCGGCGCCGGCCGAGCTCCGGCGCTTCGATCAGCACCAGGGTGCATGAATAGGGAGTCCACGAGTGTCTGGCCAACGCTCTGACGGGGTGCCGCCGCGAATCTCGCTGCTGGGGCGCAGCACGCTGCTTCTCGGGCTCCTGAGCCTGGGCCTCAAACTGTTCGCCTTCGTCCGCGAAATGGTGCTGTCAGCGCAATTCGGCGCCACGCCCGAGACCGACGCCTTCTATCTGGTGTGGATGCTCTTGCTCGCCGTCGGGATGGAGGCCGCCGCCGCCCTGCCCAAGGTGTTCATCCCGGCGATCCAGGCTGAGTCGGCCCAACACCCGCGCGCGGGCCAACAGCTTGCCAGCGTGGCCGCCGTCGCCGCCGTGGGCCTGCTGGGGGGAGTCGCGGTGTTCGCCGGCGTGTTCGCCGAGCCCTTGATGGCTCTCGTGGCGCCGGAATTCACGCCCGAGATCCAGGCGCTCGGGGTCCACATGGCGCGCGTGGTCCTCCCCACGCTGCCCCTGTTGGGTTTCGTGGGGATCGTCGACGCCGTGGCCCGAGGGCGGGGCGACTTCCTGCTCGTGGGAGCCGCGCCGGGTGCGCTGACCGCCGGGCTGATCGTGTTTGTGGTTGGGTTCGCCGCGGTCTGGGGCATCGAAGCGGCGGCCTGGGGGCTGTTGGCCGGCACCGCCGGACGCGCCGCCTTGTGCGCCGCCTACCTCGTCCGCGAACGGATCGTCCCGGGTTGGCAGCGGCGGTTCCTGAAGCCGTCGATCGTGGCCCTCGGCAGCGTGGCCGGGTTGGTCTTGATCGGAAGCAGCGGGGGCTACGCCGGGATCGTCGTGGAACGGTACTTCGCTGCCCTTCTGCCGGCCGGCCATCTGTCTTGCATGAGCTATGCGCAGCGACTCGCCGTCGTGCCCGGCAGCGTCGTGACGGGCTCCCTGCTGGCGGTCCTGCTTCCGGCGATGACGAATCGCCTGGTCGCTGGGGATCGGGAGGATGCCGAGCGACTGGCCACCCGTGCCATGCGGGTGACGACCTTCGGTGTCCTGCCGGTCGTCGCCTTGATGGGCGGGCTGGCTGAACCCTCGGTCCGCATCGTCTTCGGGCGCGGGGCATTCGACGAAGCGGACATCCACCTGACTTCGCTGTTGCTGCTCTGCTACGTCCCGATGGTCGGGGTGGGGGTCATCCGCTGGACGCTCGTGGCGACGTTCTACGCGTTCGGCCGGGCCCGGACCGTGATCGTGTTGGGGGCACTTCGGGTGGCCGCGATGGCCGCACTGTTTCCGTTCGTCTGGCAGCCGTTCGGTGCGGCCGGTCTGGTGCTGACCCTGGGCGCAATCGAGATCGCCGCCTGCGCCCTCATGGTGTGGCTCAGTCGGAAGGGGCTCGGGCTCTCGCTCGCGGGGCTGGAGTGGGTCACGGTGCGGGTCGCGGGGGTGTCGGCAGTCGCGGCGGGGCTGGCGTGGCTCGTGGCCGGGTCGGTCACGACGGCAATCCCCGGACTGCTCGGCAACCTGGCCGCGCTGGTGGCGGGGGGGGGACTCGGCGGCCTGGCGGTGTTGGGCCTGTCGCGCCTGACCCGGCTCGAAGAGGCGGACCTGGTGCTGGATCTGGTCCGGCAGCGACTGGCTCGACTCCGAGGTTGACGCGATTGCCTTTGCCGAGCCAGGGCGGCGGGTGCACATTGAAACAGTCGGGCACCTGCCCCGACGTGTGTGAGGGAGCCCATGCGCCGATCCGCCTGTCTGCTCGTCCCGGTCCTCCTTCTCGCGCCCGCGGCCGTTGCCGGGACCTGGCCCCAGCACGCCGGAGGCCCCGCTGCCGACCGGCGCGCGGAAGGGGTGGCCCGCATCGATGGGACGCCCGCCTTCGCGCCGCGGCTGACGGCGGAGTTCGAGTTGACCCCGCGGTCACCGCCGACGGCCTGGCTGGACGATCTCGACGCGGATGGGGCGTGCGAGATCCAGCTGCTGAGCGGGGGGGCCCTCCACTCGTATGACCCCCTCGGAGGCGCTCTGCGCTGGGCGACGCCGCCCCTCGACCTGGATGCGGTTGCGGGCCTCGCCGACCTGGACGGCGATGGGCTCTCCACCGACCTGATCGCCTCGTCGCTGCAGATCGCCAGGGGGGTCTACGTCTTCGATGCCGCCTTCGGCGGTCTGACCGGCGAGGTCACGGGCTTGCGTGAGAAGTCGGGCATTGATCAGCTGGAGTTGATCGTGGCCGACCTGGACGGTGATGGCGCCGACGAGCTGGTCTTCGCCGCGGGGCAGTTCAACCTCGGGTCCATGTTCGCGGTCGAGTTTCCTGCCGGGCCGGCGAGCGGCGTGTCCGTGGAGCGTGCGCACGAGGGCTACAACAACCGGACGCCGCTGAGCTCGGGGACCTTCGTCAACGGGCAGATGGGGGTGGCCCAGCTCCAGTTCCGACATTGGCGGCTGTATTCGGTGTGTGGGCCCGCCGACGTCGGCGCGGTCTGTGAGCCCGGCGAGGCCGTCTGTCTGTGCGAGGACGGCTACTTCGCCGACCTGTTCGACGACTACGCGTTCGGGGAGACGGAGGTCGTCGATCGTGACGGCGACGGCGTCGACGAGGTCCTGCACGTCGCCAACGACCCGCTCTACAGCCACTCCATCTCGCTGTTCGACTTCGACGCGGCGTTGGCGGGCGGCGCTCCCGACACCCTCGCCGGGTCGGTCTGGTTCCGGGAGTACGTGGCCGGTGAGGGGGCACCGGTGATCCGCCTCATGCCCGGGGGCGCGGTCGATCTGGATGGCGACGGCACCCAGGAACTGGTGGTGGGCTTCTTCAACAACGCGGCGGGCGAACTCGACCAACAAGGGGCGCCGTCGGAGGATGGCCTGGACCACCCCGACGCCCTGGCGACGGCGATCTTCGACCTTGCGACCGGCGAGTTGAAGGCGTCCGTGTTGGACGCGTGGCCCTACGGCGTCGGCGACCTGGACGGGGACGGAACCCCCGAGGTCGTCATCAGCCCGACGTCCGGGTTCAGCTTTGATGAGGGCCTGTCCGGCATCGAGCTGAGCTGCGGCCCTGAGTCTTGCTCGACGGCGGTTGCCTGGAGCCACCCGGCCGCCCGACTCCAGCGAGATCTGGCGTCGCTGGCCAACAACCGCACCCCGGAGCAGCTCGTGCGCCTCGTGGACTCGGGCTCCAACGGCTCCGTAGAGCTGCTCGCGTATGTCGGTCAGACGCTCGCAGTGCTCGAGTTCGACGGGTCGTCGGGCCTGGACACGGTGGCCGACACCCCGCTCGCTCCGGACGACCGGCTCCTGGACGCCCACCCCGCCAGCGGCTGCCTCCTGATCGGCGACGACCTCTTGGTCGAGGCCCTCGGTCTGGACCTGACGCCGTTGGGTCCGCCGATCGTGCCCCCCCCCACGGGCACGCCGACGTTCTACGCGGCTCAGGGCCCCGAAGGCCTCGTGACGCCGGTCTTCGACAGCCGCTTGCTGGCGGCAGGACCGGTCGGCTGGGAAGAAGTGGGGGAGCTCCGGCAGCACTTCGCGCTGGCCGCCGATCTGAACGGCGACGAAATCGACGAGCTGCTCTCGTACCGGAACCCCGACGCGGACGAGGGGCCTGACTTCGTGTTGGCGCTGCACCAGTGGGACGAACCGTCCGCCGAGTGGCAGGAGGTGTGGGCGTTTTCCTCCTCCTCCGATGCCAGCCTTCAAGGCTTGGCGATCAACCTCCCGGTGCCGTTCGCGGTCGGCGACTTCGACGGGGCCGGGAGCCTGGACGTGGCCGCCGTTGCGCGGTCCGGAGCGACCACGAGGCTCTTGCAGCTGAACGGCGACACCGGGCAGCTCATCGACGCCCACGAGGCCCCGCGCTGGCCCGGCAACGGCCTGTCCCTGGTGGTCTTGGACGCCGACGGTCCCGACGGCCTCGGCCCCGACGGCCTGGATGACATCTTGCTTCACGCCAACCAGTCCCTGGACCTGTACGTGACCGGCGTCGTTGGACCCGTGGAGTCCCAGGCCACCGGCTTCTGGCACAACCTGGCGGCCCGTGGCGATCTGGACGGCGACGGCGTCGACGAGGTGGTCACCGTGATCTCGGGGGCCCTCTCCTTCAACAAGGTCGAGGTCCATCCGCTGCCGGGCCAGACGGCGCCGGACTGGGGCGTCTTGGACATCGGCCGCTCGCCCGTGTCCATCGAGGTCCTCGCCCTGGCCGAAGTGCGTTCCGAGCCCGGCATGGATGTTCTGTACGGCACCGCCGACGGCAGCGTCGAGGCCTACGCCGGCGACTCGGGGGCCCCGCTGACCGGGTTCCCGATCTGGCTGAGTGAGGGGGCGCTGAGCCCCGTCGAAGTCACCACCGGGGCCGAGGCTGTCCTGCGCTCGATGCTGGTGATCGACGTGGACAACGACGGGCACGAAGAGCTGGTGGCGGGCTCTCGCGGGGGCTGGCTCTACGCGGTCGACGTCGCCGCCGACGATCCCGGCACCCCGGGCTTGCTGTGGGCCTTGGAGTTGGGCTCCGCCATCGAGCGCCTCGGCGCGGCCGACGTCGACGACGACGGGTTCGAGGAGCTGCTCCTGTCGACCCGGAGCGGCGTGGGGTACGTCGTCGACGGAGCCGATGGAGCCTTGCTGATCAGCTCGCCGGCCGAGGGGGCGTGCATCGAGTCGACGACCGTTGAGGTCTCGGGCTCGTCCGCCGGGCTCGCCACGGTCGATCTCTACGGGGGCGGCGTCCCCGGCACCCAGGGCATCGATGCCACGGCGGGCGGTTGGGGCGGCGAGGTGGTCCTGCCCGGGCCGGGCACCCACGAGATCCTCGCCGAGGGCCGAGCCGCCGATGGAACGCTCGCCCTCATCGCGACCCGCACCGTGACCAGCGCCGGCGACTCCGACGGCGACGGGGTGACCCCGTGCGGCGACGACTGCGACGACGAGGACCCGCAACGGTTCCCCGGCAACGAGGAGGTGTGCGAGGACGGGATCGACCAGGACTGCGACGGTCTGGACCCGGACTGCCCCGAGGGCGACGACGACGACAGCGTTGAGCCGGGGGACGACGACGACGACGACGATGACAGCGTCGGCGAGGCGGCCGAGGGCTGTGGCTGCGCCAGCTCGATGGCGGGGCGTTCCAGCCTGCTCCTGCTGCCCCTGGTCGTGGGGTTGCGGCGCCGTCGGGTCAGCGGACGTGGGTGTCCAGGTACCAATTGACGGTCGTCCGCAGGGCCTCCTCGTTGGTCACGGGCTGCTCGAAACCCAGGGCCCGCAGCTTGTCGGCGGCAAACGCAGTGGCACGGCAGAACTTGTCGACTCTCATGCTTGTGATCGGCAGGTCGATTCCCGTCAGGTCGGCGGTGAGATCCCCGAGCCTCGCCAGCGGGGAGGCCAGCCAGAGCGGCAGCCGGATGTGGGGTCCGGTCCGGCCCAGCGTCTCGTAGATTCGCGCCACAATCGTCCGGGTCTCATCGAGCGGGGCATCGACGTAGTGCACGTAGTCGATGCCGGTGTGCGGCGCTTCCACCTGGTGGTCGGACAGGAACAGGTGGGCCGCGATCAGGTTCTCCACGTACGACGTCGACTTGATCACGTGGCCGTCGCCGACCATGGCAAACCGCCTCCGCCAGATGGCGTCCGTCAGCCGGTAGACGTTGGTGTTCCAGGGGTTGCCGGGGCCGAACACCACGGAGGGGCGCAGGATGGTCACCTGCACGTCCGTGTCGCCGAGCAGCTCCTCGAACAACTCCTCGGACGCGGCCTTGCTGCCGCCGTAGTCCTCGAATGGCTTGCGCGGGTTGTCCTCGCCCAGCGGGATCTCGCTGGGGCCCAGCGACGACACCGTGCTGTAGTAGATCCACCGCTTGATGCCGGCCGCCTGGGCCGCGTCAATGAGTGCGCGGCTCGCCAACACGTTGTCGCGTTCGTACTCCTCCGCCGAGATCCCCCAGTCCCCCTTCGCCGCGGCGAGGTGACAGATGAGGTCGATGTCGCCGAGGCGGTCGGCGTAGTTGGCCGGTTCGAGCAGGTCCGTGTGCCAGAACTCGTCGACCAGACCGTCGACGTCCGGAGCCCGGTCGAGGCCAACAACCTCGTCCCCACGCTCTTTGTAGGCCCGAACCAGATATCGACCGATGAAGCCGGACGAACCGGTCAAGAGGATGCGCATCGACAACTCCAAGGGGCTCCGGTGCGGACCGGGCCACTGCCCGTAGGCGCGCGCATGGTGCCACGCCCGCGCCCGGGACCGACGCAACTCGTCGCGGCAGGCGGCCGGTCGACCGGCCAGGCCGCTTGACCTGTCGCGGCAATTGGAGATCCTCCCGAGGATCGTAGGTTCGAGTGGACACGAGAGTTCCTCCGGCCCCAGCATGACCATGACCCAGCCCCTCCGCGATCGGACGCCCCATGCTCGACTCCATCCCCATCCGTGGCCGCTATCGGCGGGTCGTGCAGATCGAGTACAACGAGATCTCCCGGCCCGTCGTGGAGCGGCTGATGGCCGACGGGCACCTGCCCGGCTTCGCGAAGCTGGACCAGGAGTGGTCGGCGTACGAGACGGTGGCTGAGTCCGAGTACAAGCTCCTGGAACCGTGGATCCAGTGGCCCACCGTCCACACCGGCCTGCCCTTCGAAGGCCACCAGCTCTTTCACCTGGCCGACGCGGACCGGCTTGAGGTCCCCCAGATCTGGGAGACGCTCAGCCGAATGGGAGTCGAGAGCGGGATCCTGGGCAGCATGAACGCGAGGCGCGGAGACTCTCGCGGCGGTGTCTTCTTTCCCGACCCCTGGTCGCGCTCGAACGACGCAGAGCCCGAGTCGCTACGACCTCTGTGGCACTTCGTCAGCTCCCGGGTTCAGGGCCATGCAGTCGCTCCGCCGGGCAAGCGCGACGCGCTGCGCGGGCTGCTCGCGACGGCGCGATTCCGCATTCCGCCTCGGCTCTACGCCCGGATCGCCCGGCAGGTGCTCCGGCAGCGCACGGAGCCGGAGAGCGCCTGGCGCTTGGCCTCGCTGTTCGATGAACTCCTGGGCGAGATGTTCCTCCACCTCGCCCGAACGACCGACTTTGGCTTCTACACCCTGTTCCTCAACAGCGTGGCGCACTACCAGCACCACTTCTGGCGCAACTTCCAGCCCGAGCTGTTCGACGACTCTGTCCGCCCACCGGACTGCAGCCCTGACGACGACCCGATCCGCGAGGGCTACCTGGGCTACGACGCCCTGCTGACCCGGATCCTGAGCGAGTTGGACGAGGACACCCTCGTCGTGGTTTGCGGCGGCCTGAGCCAGGTGCCGTTCACCGAAATGGAGCACCAGGGCGGGATGAACTACTACCGGCTCAAGGACCATTCGGGGTTCGCGGCGCGACTCGGACTCAAGCGCTGCCGCGTCGTGCCGCTCATGAGCCGCGACTGGCAGATCGACTTCGACGACCTCGCGGCGATGGCCGAAGGCCGCGCGGTCCTGGAGACGCTGCGCGTCGCCGGCGAGCCCGTCTTCGCCGTCAGGGACAACGGCCACCGCACGCTGTTTGTCGAGTCGGCGGTGACGCGTGGGCCGCTCGACGACGAGACGATCCACGGCCCCCTGGAGCCGGGCCGGTTCGGCGACCACTTCGCGAACATCGCGGTCAAGAGCGGCCACCACGATTCGCGCGGCATGTTGTGGATATCGGAGCCGCCCGAGCTGCCCGGACTGAGGCAGGTGCGGCTGGGCGCCATCCACGATCTGACCCTGGACGCGCTGGGGCTGAACGAGCGGGCTTCATCGGTGGCCTGATCGGGCGCCGGTGGCGCGAGTCAGCGGGAGCCGGGGACGGAGACTGGGTGGGGCAGCCCCTCGTTCGGCTCGGCCTGGCGCCACGCGGCTGCGAGACGCTCGGCGGCCTGCTCGAGCGCCGGCATTCGGCTCTCGAAACTCTCGTCCGGGTCGTCGAATCTGAGCTCCAGCAACCCCTGGTCGGCGGTTGGACCATCGAGCGCCAGCGAGACTGACTTGGCCGCCGACGGCACGTCGGCCCCCGCAAACCGCCACTCCCACGTTCGCTCGCAGCCGTCGGGGGCAAGAGCCAGGCGCCCCCCGGCGGCGCCGGCCTCCCGGGCCAGCTGCTCCGCTTGTTCGGCGATCTCGTCGAGTCCGGGGCCGGTCTTCATCCAGCCATCGAGCGCTCGGACTCGGCGGCGCAGCGCCACAGTCTTTCGGCGACGCTCGGCGGCGAGCCTCAGGCCGCCCTCGGGGGCGCGGAGGTAGCCGAGCCAGCGCAGCAGCGCCGCGCTGACCAGCAGGGTGGAAATCAGGATCAGCCCGGCCCGTGCGTCGCGGGACCAGTACAACAGGAGCCCCGACGCCGCGAAGCAGGCGCTGACCGAGTACAGGATCAGCACGACCCGCCGGTGACTGAACCCCATCGCGATCAGCCGATGGTGCAGGTGCCCCTTGTCGGCGCCGAAGATGGGGGTCCCGACCCAGGCCCGGCGCACGATGCTCAGCAGGGTGTCCAGGATCGGCACGCCCAAGGCCAGCACCGCGGTCAGGAACGAAACCGCAGCCGGACCCTTGCCGCTGGTGCGAACGGTCATGACCGCGAGCACGAAGCCGAGGAACATCGAACCCGTGTCGCCCATGAAGATGCGGGCCGGGTGCCAGTTGAAGACCAGGAACCCCAACAGGGAGCCTACGAGGGCGCCGCCGACCAGGATCGCGAACTGATCCCCGTAGACCAGACCCAGCACCACCACGGGCAGAAGCCCGAACAGCCCGATCCCGCTGGCGAGACCGTCGAGTCCATCGATGAGGTTGACGGCGTTGGTCACCCCGACGATCCACAGGAGGGTCAGCGGCAGGCCGAGCCAGCCCAGATCGAGGATCGGCAGGAGGGGGAGATCGATGACTTCGACGCGGAAGCCCAACGCGTACACGAAGCCTGCCGCGACGAGCTGCACGACCAGCTTGTGGCGGGCGCGGGCGCCGCGAAGGTCGTCGTAGATGCCCAGCAGCGCGACGATCGCGCTCCCAAACAGGATGCCCACGGCCAGGCGGCTGTCTTCGGAGAAGTACCGCCAAACGGTGGTCTCCATCGCCGCGACGGCCGCGATCGGCAGGTAGAACCCGGCGACGATGGCGAGGCCACCGAGCCGCGGGATGTCGTGGACGTGGACCTTGCGGGCTTCCTTGCCGGCCACGTCGATCGCCCCGACGCGCCGAGCAAGCTGAAGCACGCGCGGGGTCAACAGGAAGCAGACACCGAACGCCAGCGTCACGGTGAACAGAAACGTCCTCATGTCGGTCAACCTAGGGTGGCGTGCGTGGAGTGGCCACGACTCCGCCGCGCCGCCCCGCGGTCGTGTACGTCAGTCGCAGCCCGCTGTCGAGAAGGAACTGCTCTGTAGTTCCTTACGGCTGGTGGGCTGCAGCGGATCGTCTCGCCGGCTCGAAACGCAACAAGCCGCCGAGGCATCCCTGCCCCGACGGCCCGTCGGTGTGCTTCGGGCCGAGGCCCGCGGATCTCTGCAGATCCCCTGAAATCCCTAGATGTCGTAGTACATCAGGAACTCGTTGGGGGTCGGGCGCAGGCGCTCCGGGTTGACCTCGTTCTCGTACTTCCAGTCGATCCAGGCGTCGATGAGGTCCTGGTCGAACACGCCGCCCCGCTTGAGGAACTCGCAGTCGGCGCGCAGCGCCTCGAGGGACTCGTGCAGGTAGCCGGGGGCCGAGGGCACGGCCGCCGCCTCCTCCGGGGGGAGGTCGTAGATGTTCTTGTCGAGCGGCGCGCCGGGGTCGATCTTGTTGATGATCCCGTCGAGGCCGGCCATGAGCATCGCGGAGAACGCGAGGTACGGGTTGGCGGTCGGATCGGGCGTGCGGAACTCGATGCGCTTGGCGGCCGGGGAGCTGCTGTACATCGGGATGCGCACGGCGGCGGAGCGGTTGCGCGAGCTGTACGCCAGCTTGTTGGGCGCCTCGTAGCCCGGGACCAGCCGCTTGTAGCTGTTGGTCGATGGGTTGGTCAGCGCGCACAGCGCCGGCGCGTGCTTGAGAATGCCGCCGATGTAGTACAGCGCCATCTGGGACATGCCGGCGTAGCCGTCGCCCGCGAACAGCGGCTTGCCGTCCTTCCACAGGCTCTGGTGCACGTGCATCCCCGAGCCGTTGTCGCCAAACAGCGGCTTGGGCATGAAGGTCGCGGTCTTGCCGTGGCGGTCGGCGACGTTCTTGATGACGTACTTGAACCACATCAGCTTCTCGGCCTGGCTCAGCAGGGTGTCGAAGCGGATGTCGATCTCGGCCTGACCGGCGGTCGCGACCTCGTGGTGCTGACGCTCCACGCGGATGCCGACCTCTTCGAGGAGCAGCACCATCTCGTTGCGCAGGTCGTTCTGCTGGTCGATGGGGGGCACCGGCACGTAGCCGCCCTTGGGCTTGACGCGGTGGCCACGACCCGGCGAGCCGGTGTTCCAGTCGGCCTCCTCGGAGTCGACCTCGTAGTACGCGCCGTTCTTCTCGGCGGCGAACTGCACCTGGTCGAAGATGAAGAACTCGGCTTCGGGGCCGAAGTACGAGGTGTCGGCGAGGCCCGTCGAGGCGAGGAACGCTTCGGCGCGGGCGGCCACGCCGCGGGGGTCGCGGTTGTAGGCCTGCCGCGTGATCGGATCGACGACCGAGCAGGTCATGGACAGCGTGGGGACTTCGATGAAGGGGTCGATCATCGCGCTGTTCGGATCGGGGATGACGAGCATGTCGCTGCTGTCGATCGCCTTCCAGCCGGCGACGGAGCTGCCGTCGAACCCGAGGCCGTCTTCGAACAGATCCTCGTCCCACTCGGAGACCGGGATCGTGAAGTGCTGCCAGCGACCGGGCAGGTCGATGAACTTGAAGTCGATGAAGTGAGCGTCGCTCTCCTCAATGAGCTTGGAGACGTCGGCAGGGGTCATGGTTTCCGGTTCCTCGTGGGGGATTGCGGGCAGTCGCGCCCGCGGGGGTTCGTTGGCAGGGGACGCCCGATCGGCGGCGCCCAGGGTCTCTACAGCGCGTCTTCGCCGCGCTCTTCGGTTCGGATGCGGACGGCGGTGGCGACGTCGAAGACGAAGATCTTCCCGTCGCCGATCCGCCCGGTCTTGGCGGCGGCGACGATGGCGGCGACCACGTCGTCGGCTTGATCGGCGGGCACGACCACCTCGACCTTCACCTTGGGCAGGAAGTCCACGACGTACTCGGCGCCGCGGTACAGCTCGGTGTGGCCCTTCTGGCGACCGAAGCCTTTGACCTCGGTGACGGTGAGGCCGCGGATGCCCTGGTCGAACAAGGCGTCCCGGACGTCGTCGAGCTTGAAGGGCTTGATGATGGCCTCGATCTTCTTCACGGCGCGCTCCCAGGGTTCGGGCCGGCGATTGAGCACGGACCGTGCCAGTCAGGTGGCGGGGCGAGGATCCCGGTGGCCGTTGGATCGTGGTTTTCGGATGGGTCGCCGGGGTGCTCTGCGGACGGGCAGCGTGCTGCAGGATCGGGCAGATCCGGGAATGCGCTGGGATCCCGCGGCTCTCGGGGCGCGCGGGGGTGGGCGCGGCGGGGAGCTGGATCGCGCTACTCTTCGGCCCGCGCGCATCGCAGCGCGTCTGCCTCAGATCCAGGCACCGCCACCCCATGAGCGACTCCTCCCCCCGGCCCGGCCGCCCGCGTCGCCCCCTCACCCGGGGGCGGAAGCTGGCGTTCACGGTGGTGAGCTTCCTGGGGTTCCTGGCCCTCGTCGAACTGGGGCTGCAGATCGCGGCGTGGGCGACGCCCGATCAGAAGCACTACGAGGACGTCGACGAGCTGCCGACGCCGGACCCCGCCGCGATCCGCGTGCTGGCGACGGGCGACTCCTGGGTCTACGGCGCCGAGTCCCTGCCCGACGAAGCGTTCATCGAGGTGTTCGCCGACGAGCTGCGGGCGAGGTCGGGCAAGCCGGTGCAGGTCTTCAACCTGGGGGTCTCGGGCACGAACTCGGCCCAGGCGCTCGTCGCCTTGAACAACGCGATCCAGTACGTCGAGCCGGCCCACGTGGTCGCGCTGACCGGGAACAACAACCAGCTGCACGACAAGCAGGTGCGCGAGGCGGCCGTGCTCATTGGCGAGAGCCCGGACATGCAGCCCGGCGTGCTGCTGCTGGACTCCTCGCGCCTGTTTCGCTTCGGCAAGACCATCTACCTCAAGAACCGCACGCTGCCCGAGGACGAGCTGCCCGCCGCGAGCCCCCAGTATCCCGATCTGCTGGGCGCCAGCGGCACGGACCCCACGGGCTCGGCGGGCCTCCCGCGGCCGCCGTCGATCACCCAGTCCGTCGTGTTCCGCCTGCCGTGGTGGGACCTGTACACGCAGCGGCGCTGGGACCACGCCCTGACGCTGTTGGAGAGCAGCAAGCCGGACGCCGCGTCGCCGGCCGCCGACGACCCCGTCTACAAAGGCGTCACCCGCGCCTGGGAGGCGCTGCTGCTCGCCCACCTGGGGCGCTTCGAGGAAGCCGAGCAGCGGGCCACCGAAGCCCTGCGGCTGCCGGGCGATCACGCGACGCCCTGGGAAGCCCGGGCGGTGATCGCCGAGGCCACCGACCGCCCGGCCCACGCCCTGCAGTTCCGGTTCCGCGCCGCGGCGGCGCCGGCCGATGCTCGGTTCCCCTGGATCGCCGATCGGGCCCGGGGCCGCGCCTTGCTGGAGCTGGAGGCGTGGGAAGCGGCGGAAGCCTGGCTCCTGGGGGCGCAGCGGGCGGTGCCCGGAAACCTGGAGGTGCTGATCGGCTTGGCGCGGCTCAGCGGCGCGACGAGGGGGCCGGAGGTCGAAGACGCGCTGAGCGTGGGCCCGCGGGGCCGGGTGACGGCGACCGAGTACTTCGACTGGCACATGGTCAGCTCGGGGATGGTGGACCGCGCCGTCTCCAGCCTGGGCACCCTGGACCCCGGCGAGACCGCCCACCTGGAGGTCTACCGCGGGCGCGCCTCCGCGCTACAGGATCAGCGGGACGAGGCGATCCGCTTCTTCTCGGGCGTGGTAGCGCGCGACGACGCGCGGACCATCGACCGCGACCGGGCGGTGGCGGGGCTGGTGGAGCTGGCCGGGGACCCCGCCGAATTCGAGAAGCTGCTGGGCGTCGCGCCGGCGGAGCTGCCCGTGACCCCGTCCAACGCCGCGGGGCTGGTGTCCTTCTTCCGCACGCACGGCGACTGCGACGCCGCCGTGCGGGCGGGGCAGGCAGGGCTTGCCCGGGGCATGGCGGCGATCGCGTTCGAGCAGGCTGCTGGAGACTGCCTGGGTCGCGCCGTGGGCTGGTCCCTGGCCGAGCAGGCGCTCGGCGCGGGGCCCGTGCTGGAGCGATCGGCCCTGGTGCTCGGCGAGGCCCCGGGATCGACCCCCGGGCCCGTGGCGCGACCCGGCGTGCGGGACTGGGAGGCGTTCGCGGAGCGGCGCTTCGCCGAGTTCGCCCGGGTCAACGGGCCCGACTGGCAGGCGCTGGCGTACGCGCACCTGGGCCAGGCGGATCGAGCGGCCGAGTTGATCGGCCAGGCGACCGACGGCGACCCGGCGGTGCTGGCCTACGCCCAGGCGCTGCTGGATCGGGGGGCGGGGCGCTGGCTGCCCGCGTTCCTGCAGATGAGCAAGGCGGCGACGGCCGAAGACGGCGACCCCTGGGTGCGCGCCACCGCGCGGGGCATCGCCCTGACCTGGTCGCTCAAGTGGAAGGCGGCGCAGCGGGAGCTGCTGGCCTCGCTGCGCGTGGCGCCGGGCTACCTGGAAGCTCTGGAGGTCCTGGCGGAGGTGCCCCAGGGGCTGCGCTACCCGGCGACGGAGCTGGCGCTGCGCTACGTGCCGTCGGGGCGGGTGCCGGCGGATCGGTGGAGCGCCTGGTACCTCGCCCAGAACCGACAGGACGAGGCCCGGCTGGCGCTGCAGTGGCCGGTTCCGCTGGTGGAGCCCGCCCCCGGCGACGCGGTGCGGACGCTGCACCAGCGCGGGAAGCTGCTGGCTGCCGAAGGGGAGCTGGAGCTTGCGCGCAACGCGTTTGCGGACGCGGCCGAGGCAGCGGCGGAGGCGGGGCTGCGGGACCTGGGCTGCCGGGCGCTGGCGGCGCGGGTGCGGGTGCTGGACAAGGGCACGTCCCCGGCCGAGGTCGCGGCCATGGTCGCCAGCTGCCCCGATCACCCCGAAGCCCTGGGCATCGCCGGCTCCATCGCGGCGCTCAACGCCGACTGCGCGGAGACGACGATCAAGACCTGGGCGGCGCTGGCGGCCGGCGAGGACCCCGGCGAAGTGGTCGACTGGATGGAGCCGTGCGTGGCGGCCCAGGAACTGGACGCCTGGCTGGAGCAGGAGAGCCGCAAGCTCGGGCTGCCCGACGAGGTCGCCGGCTGGCTGCGCCACCGCCTGCACCCGGGCGTGGAGGACGAGCCAGTGCCGACGACGGCGCCCAACCGGCGCAGCGACCTGCTGGTGAAGCACCTGGACGCCATGGCGCGCCTCAGCGACGCCGAGGGAGCCACGTTTGTGGCGTTGACCTACCCGTTCCCCGGCGCCCACCACCTCAAACTGCGCGACAAGCTGGTGGCGGCGACGCCCGGTTCGGCCTTCGAATTGCTCGACCTCTACGCGCACTTCGAGCGGACCTACACCGCCGCGCAGTGGGGTGCGTTGCGGACGCCCCAGGACCACGTCTCCGCCGTCGGCTACGCCGAAATGGGCCGCGAACTGCACCGGTACATGACGTCCAGGCCCTGAGCGAGGGGGAGGTTCGCGGCGCGCAAGTCGCCGCCCTCGCGTCGGAATCGGTGCAATGGGCCGGCCGGGGGAGGTTCGCCCTCAGAAAAAGGGTTGACAGGATGGGCCGGATCCCCCGGAATCCGCCGGCCGTTGAAAATGTTGTGGGCCTGTGAAGACAGGAGTGCGACCGCTGGAACAAGGCGGCCTTGCGACGGGGTGTCGTTTTCGTTGACACCCCCGAACAGCCCCGGTTAGAAGTCGCCTCAATCGACCCCCGGGGGGTCAGAACACGCCCAACGACCGCGCCGGACAGGGCGCCTGACGCGGTCACCGCTGCTGAGAGCGCCCCGAGACCCCACATCCGAGGAATCCATGCCATCTCCGCGCTCTCTGACGAAGGACGAAGTCCTGGCCATTCTCGGCCGTGGTGACACCCTGGACGGGGCCGACCTTCGCGGCACCGACCTGAGTGGAATCGACCTGCAGGGCAAGAGCCTGCGCAACGCCAAGATGGGGGAGGCCCTGCTCGTGCGCGCCAACCTGAGCGGAACCGACCTCACCGGCGCGAGCCTCTGGCACGCCGACCTCAAGTACGCCGATCTCTCGGGGGCCAACCTCGAAGACGCGGACCTGGACTTCAGCAACCTCGAGGGCGTGACCCTCAAGGGCGCCCGCATCCGCAAGACGACCTTCCCGCTGAAGCGCGTCAAGATGCAGGACGTGATGAACAGCGTTCAGACCGGCCGCCGCCTCGTTGTCAGCATCCCTGACGACGAGGACGACGAGGAGCCCATCTAGCTCTTCGGGTCATCGACCGAATTCGAGGACGCCGGCGTCTCCGCGAGGAGGGGCCGGCTTCTTCGTTCTGGGGTCTGGGGGCGGTGGACGCGGGCGGCGTGCCCCGGCGGCGGCGCCGGTCCGCGCGGGAGGTCCGCGGCGGGCTCAGCCCGGCTTGTGGCCCAGGACCCACCAGGTGCGGCTGGCTTCGACTCCGTCGGCGGTGCGGACGCGGACCCGGACCCGGCTGGGCCCGACCTCGAGGTCCAGGGGCGCAGCCAGAGGCAGCGACTTCGGCTGCGCTCGGCCGATGGGGAAGCTGCGCGAGAAGATCTTGTCGTTGTCGCGGAACACCTCGACGCTGCTCAGCCCCGCCCGCGCGCTCGCCTCGCCCGCCAGTTCGGTGGCGTCGTCGGGGGTGAAGACCGGCGCGCCGACGGCGCCGCCCGGCCAGGTCAACTCGATGGACGGCGGGCGCAGCCAGCCCGTCTGCAAGGCATCGCCCGACAGCGGCAACTCCACGCTGACCGTCGTGGACTGATTGCTTCGCTTGTCCCGGGCGCGCAGACGCATCGACAGGCTCGCCCGGCGCGAGGGGTCGCGGACCCGAAGGCTCAAGGTGAGCTGACCCGAGTCGCCGTGGTCCAGGGACTCCAGGGACGCCCAGCGTTCCAGTCGCTCGACGTCGTCGTCCTTGGGCGCGCCGAACCAGGCCTGCACCTCGCCCGCGTCGGCGCCGGTGTTGCGCACGTCGATGGTCGCGGTGATGAGCACGGAGCCGTCGGCCTGGGGCTCGGGCTTGGCCTCGACCTGCAGCTCCAGCTCGGCGGGCGCGCCGCCCTTCACGTGCACGAGGCCCTCGGTGGGGCCGCCGAGGGGGCCGGCGTCGTCGATGAGGTAGAGGCGCCACGGGTCCGAGCGGGTGACCGCGCCGGCGCCGACGGCCAGGGGCACGCTGGCGCTGCGGCTGCCGCCGGGGGGCACGTCGCCCAGCAGGAAGCTGGCGCCGTCGAGGATGTCCGTGGACGACTCCAGGCGGGCGCGGAGGTGGTGGACGGGCTCGGTGCCGGGGTTGTGGACCGTGACCTTGGCGGTGACGGTCTCGCCGGCGGGCAGGGGGGAGGGGAGCTCCAAGGTGGCGCGCAGGGCCGGCGGCGGCGCGGTCAGCTTGCGCTGCACCTCGTCCTCGCGCCCGGGCGTGCGATCCATCCACTGCGACGACGTGCGGGCCCACGACAGGCCCCCGGCTTCGGCGGCCTGGACCATGCGTTCGAGCTGCACCGGCTGCCAGTTCTCGACCACCTCGCGCGCGTGGCTGATCAGCTCGTCGCGGCGGTCCGTCGCCGCCGACTCCAGGAGCACCTCGTGGGCCAGCCGCAGATCGAAGTCATTGAAGCGATCGTCGCCGGCGTCGCCGGCGTGGTTGGCCCAGCCCGCGGGCCGGGGGTCCGGGGTCGGCAGGCTCCGGTCCTGATCGCCCCACCCATCGAGGATGCGGGGGTACCAGATGCGGGCCAGGGGCGCGGCGTTGATGCCGCCGGTGTTGGGGGCGCGATCGCCGCCGCCGGGGTTGTGTCGGCTGTCCAGGGCGCCGGGCCCGGTGACGGCGCCGGTGTTCCGGTCGGGCTCGCGCAGGACGTCGGGGATGGTGGGCTCGTCGGGGTCGAGCCACACCTGGCCGGTGAGCACGTCGGGGGTGACGCCGATGCTGTTGATGAAGGCATCGGTGGGCAGCAGGTACCGGGCCACGGTCAGCTTGAGGCTGGCCGGCTCGGCTCCCTTGCGCAGGCTGTAGACCTTCTGGACCGTGCCCTTGCCGAAGGTCTGGGAGCCGAGGATCAACCCCCGCTCGAGCCACTTGATCCCGCCGGCGACGATCTCGCTCCCCGACGCCGTTCGGCGGTTCACCAGCACGACCACCGGACCTTCGTAGCGCAGGAACTTCTCCTGGGCGTCGATGCGCGGCGTCAGCTTCACGACGGGGCGTCGATTCCGGCCCTCGGTGCGCACCAGGACGCCTTCGGCGACGAACTGATTCACGATCCGCGCCGCGTGCCGCATGGAGCCGCCGGTGTTGCCGCGCAGATCGATGATCACCCCCCGCAGCGTCCCGTTGGTGCCGAGCTGGTCGAGGTGGCGGCTGAACTCCTGGCTCGTCTTCTGGCTGAAGTGGTCGACGCGCAGCAGGCCGACGTCGCCGGCCAGCAGCTCCGACTCGACGGACGGGACCAGCACCTTCTCGCGCTTGAGCACGAAGATCCGCCGGTGCTCTTCGCCCGGCCGCATGACGGTCAAGACCACGGGCACCCCGACCGGTCCGCGGATGCGATCCACCGCGTCGTCGACGCTCAGGCCGGCGGTCGGCTGGCCATCGATGTGCGTGATGGCGTCGTTGGCCAGCAGCCCGCCCCGGCTCGCCGGCGCGTCCAGGAACGGCTCGATGACCCGCAGCTCGCCCTGGCGGCGACCGACGCGGGCACCGATGCCGACCAGCGTGCCCTTGAAGCGGGTGTTGAACTCGTCGAGGCCGCCGCCGACGATGAGCCGGCTGTGGCGATCGATGGTGGCGAGCATCCCCTGCAGGGCTTCGATGCGGAGGTCGTCGCCGTCCAGGGGCTCGTCCCGCCAGGCCGGAGCGTGCTGAAGGACGAAGGCGAGGGCTTCCTCGAGGCGGCGCTGCAGCCCGTCGAGGTCGGTCACGTCGTCGAGCCGGACCCGGGCTTCCTGATCCCCGACGGAGAGCAGCAGGGCCTGGGGGTCCGTGGCGACTTCGCGGACCAGGACCTCGGGGCCTACGTCCTCCAGATCCTGCAGCCCGGCCCGCAGCATCCGGTCGATGTCGACGGCCTCGGGGTGGAGGTAGAGCGACTGGATGCGCGGCAGCGCCTCTTCGAAGAGATCCGGCGGGTCGATGACGCCATCGAGGTCGCCGCCGTCCTGCGCCGCGGCCGCGAGGGGGAGAAGCAGGACGAAGCAGTGCAGGAGCCAACGCATGGCCGCGAAACATAGCAACCCGGGCAGGCGGAAGCCCCGGACGAGGCTGCTACCCTCCCGCCGTGAATCGACAAGCCCTGCAAGCCCTCCTGGAACAAGTCGCCGCGGGCGACTCCTCCGTCGACGACGCCGTGGAGCGACTGTCGGATCTGCCCTTCGCTGACGTGGACGGGGCCCGGGTCGACACCCACCGGCTGCTGCGCCTGGGGCTGCCCGAGGTCGTCTACGGCGAGGGGAAGACCCCCGACCAGATCGTGCGGATCGTCCGGGCGCAGCGAGCGTCGGGGCAGACCGTGCTGGTGACGCGGGCGTCGACCGAAGCCGCCGACGCCCTGACCGGGGCGCTGCCCGACGTGGAGTGGCACGAGCGCGCCCGCTGCCTGGTGGCGCGGGTCGAGCCGGAGACGGAGGGGACGGGCAACGTGCTCGTGGTCTGCGCCGGTACCTCGGACCTGCCCGTGGCCGAAGAAGCGCTGGTCACGGCGCGGGTGCTGGGCAACCGGGCGACGCTGTTGGCGGACGTCGGGGTCGCCGGCATCCACCGCTTGCTCGCCGAGCGCACAACGTTGCGCGCAGCCAGCGTCGTCATCGTCGTCGCGGGCATGGAAGGCGCGCTGCCCAGCGTCGTCGGGGGCCTCGTGGCCCGGCCGGTGATCGCGGTGCCGACGTCCGTCGGATACGGGGCGGCGTTCGGCGGGGTCGCGGCCCTGCTCGGCATGCTCAACAGCTGCTCCGCCGGCGTGACCGTGGTCAACATCGACAACGGGTTCGGCGCGGCCTGGGCGGCGACCCTCATCAACCGGGCGGGCGAGCTTCCGTGAGCCGACACGTCCACATCGACCTGCCTTCGGGCGTGTCGGGGGACATGCTGCTGGGGGCCCTGGTGGACGCCGGGGTCGACCTGGAGGCGCTGCGCGCCGGGCTGGCGACGCTTCCGCTGGACGGCTGGGAACTGGTGCGCGCGGACCGCCGCGACCCGCGCATCGGCGGCGTTAAGGTGGACGTCCGCATCGACGGGGTCCTGGCGGACCAGCCCGGGCACAGCCACGACCACGACCACGATCACGGGCACGACCACGATCACGGGCAAGACCACGGGTCCGAGCACGTGCACCGGAGGCTGCCCGACGTGCTCGCCATCCTGGGACACTCCTCGCTCCCCGACCCCGTCCTCGCCCGGGCCGAGCGCGCCTTTCGCCTGCTCGCCGAAGCCGAAGGCCACGTCCACGGCCACGCCCCCGACGAGGTCCACTTCCACGAGGTCGGCGACGTCGACGCCATCCTCGACGTCTGTGGCGTCCTGCTCGGCTTCCACCTGCTCGGCATCGCGACGGTCACCGCCGGCCCCATCCCCCTGGGCAGCGGGACCGTGCGCTGCCAGCACGGCCGCATCCCGGTCCCCGTGCCCGCCACGCTGCAGCTGATCGCCGGCCTGCCCACGGTGCCCGCCGCCGGCCAGCACCCGACGGGCGAGCTGGTGACCCCCACCGGCGCCGCGATCCTGCGGGCCCTCGCCGACTCCTTCGGCCCCCCGCCCCCCATGGTCCTGGACCGGGTCGCCGTGGGCCTCGGCACCCGCGAACGCCCCGACTTCCCCAACGCCGTTCGCTTGCTGATCGGCGACACCGCCGACGCCGCGCCGAGCGTCGACGTCATCACCGCGACGCTGGACGACCTGGACCCCCGGGTCTTCGGCTCCCTGACCCCCCGCCTGCTCGACGCCGGCGCCCTCGACGTCGTGCTGCGCCCCGTGCAAGGCAAGAAGGGGCGCCCCGCCACCCAGCTCGAGGTCCTGTGCAAGCCCGCCGATCGCGACGTCCTCGTGGACCTCGTCTTCGCCGAGACGACCACGCTCGGCCTGCGCATCCGGACCGAGGAGCGCGTCACCCTGGACCGCCGCTTCGACCGTGTTTCGACCCCGTTCGGGTCCATCGTGGTGAAGGAGGGGATCCGGAACGGGTCCGTGATCACCACCCAACCGGAGTTCGACTCGGCTCGCGCCGCCGCCGAGCTCCACGACGTCCCGGTCCGCGTGGTCCTGGACGCCGCCCGGCAGGCCGCGGCCAACCGGACTGAATAGACGCGCCGCGGCCCCGGTCCAACGGGACGAACCCGGGCGGGGTTGACGGGATCCCCCAGGTGGGATCCAATGGACCCGCGCCCCTCGGAGCGCACGGAGCCTTGCTCCTTCGGAGGTTGAACATGCAGACGCTCAAGACCGCGGCCACTTCCCTTGCCGCCGCCGCACTCCTCGCCCTCGTCCCGTTCGGCGGGGCCGTCGCCGAGGAGCTGGCCGCCGCCGCCATCCTCTCGAAGAGCCAGGGCAACCGGCAGATCGAGAACTCGATCCAGACCCTGGAGATGGTGCTCTACAACAAGGCCGGTCAGAGCCGGTCCCGCACGATCACCAGCAAGATCAAGCAGACCGCCGACGGTGCCCGCTCCCACGTGAAGTTCGAGCAGCCCGAAGACGTGGCCGGAGTGCAGTTCCTGTCGATCCAGCACGCCGAGGGCGAGGACGACCAGTGGCTGTACATGCCCGCGGGCGACCTGCTCAACCGCATCTCCGGCAGCAGCCGCACCGGCTCGTTCATGGGCAGCGACTTCAGCTTCGAGGACCTGTCCATCGGCGATGCCGAGGACGGAACCCACATCGACCAGGGCACCGAGACCATCGAGGTCGCCGGCCAGACCCTGACCGCCCACAAGATCGAGACCACGCCGAAGCCCGAGTTGAAGTCGGCCTACAGCAAGCTCGTCACCTGGATCGACACGACGGACTACATGCCTCGGCAGGTGCTGTTCTTCGACAAGAAGGGCGTCGAGTTCAAGCGGATGCAGATCACGCAGGTCAAGAAGGACGGCGAGGAGATGGTCCCGCTGGTCACGGTCATGGAGAACCTCAAGCGAGGCACGAAGACCGAGATCAAGATCATCGAGTACCGCACGAACGTCCCGGCCGAAGAGCTGCCGGACTCCATGTTCACGCAGGAGTACCTCAAGTCCGAGGGCTGATCTCCACTACAAGCCCGCGGTCGGATCCACCCGGCCGCGGCCGGCGGGATCGCCCAGCCGCAGCGACCACGCCCACCGATCGTCTTGCAGATCGTTGTGCTTCCCTTGATCGGGCGTGCGGTCGGCGACGGATCGCGCGAGGTCCGACAGCTCGGCCAGGTCGATGCCCAGCATCCACCGCTTCCCCGACCGGGCACGCACCCCGTCCAGCAGCTCCGCGGCCCCCTCGCAGTGGCTTCGCACGCCACCGGGGACCACCGCGCGGGCCTTGACGCCCGCGGCCGCCAGCTTGATCAGGGCCTGCACGACCTCGGCGAGATCGCCCGATCGCTCGTGGGCGACCCAGATCGCCTCCCACCAGACGTGGGCCTCCCAGAAGTACCCGTGGTTGAAGAGGTCCAGGCCCCACAGGAGGGCCTCGCTGGCCATGGGGTCCGCGGGATCGACCGGGGGCACCGTCGGCTCGGACTGTCCCCGGCTGTGGCCGCCCTCGTCCCGGTACGGGTGAGCGGTGATGCCGGGGTCGTGGGCGTAGGCCGGGAATGCCCGCTGCGGCACGTAGCGGGGGCGCGGGTGCGGCCGAAGGAAGCGTCCGAACACGGGGGCTCCAGGGAAGGGGGAACGGCCGGAGCATTCCACGCCCGGCGACCCATGGCAGCAGTGGAGGTCCGCTAGCCTGCGCCCGTGCGCTCCCTGCTCGCTCTGCTGCTGGTCTCGCTGGTCGTTCCCGCCGCGGCGGCGACGCCGAAGCCCAAGGGTCTGCGCTACGGCGGCCGCGCGTTCCTGAGCATCGCCCCGGACCTGCGCATGGAGGGCCCCTACGAGGACCGCTTCGCCTTCCGCAGCGGCGTCGACTTCGGGGTGAAGTACAAGTTCACGCCTGACGCGCGCTTCGCCATCGGGGCGAAGTTCCGGTACGCCATCCGCAGCGGGGACCGGGTCGAGGCCGACTTCTGGTTCAACCTCGCCGACACCTGGGTCCAGGGCCGCAAGGGCCCTCTGACCGTCCGCGGCGGGATGCTGACGATGAGCTGGGGGCGCAACCTCCTGCTGTCGCCCCTGAACATCCTCAACCCCCTGGACTACACCGCGGGGCTCAGCTCCGACGACCCCAGCGACGGCCGCATCCCGGTCCTCGCGGCCCGCGCCACCCTGTCGCTGCCGCCGGTCAGCCTCGAGCTCGTGTTCATCCCGTTCTTCCAGCCCATGCGGGTGGCCTTCTACGGGCGGGACTTCGCCGTGCTGCGGCCGGGCCTGCTGGAGCAACTGCTCCCCAGCGCCATCCCCCAGATCGGCGCCGGCGTCGTGGACGATGTCCTGGGCGGGGTCGGGGACCGCCTCGTCGACGCCATCGTGAACCTGGACCCCTACCAACGGGACGGGCTGCAGAGCTACCTGGTGGCCGCGCCGCCCGAGGAGCTGCCGTGGAACGGCGACGTCGGCCTGCGCGTCGGCCTCACGGGCCGCGGCATCGACGCTGACTTCTACGGCCTCTGGTACGTGCTCGATCAGCCGTACGTGCAGCTGCACCCGGCGTTGCTGGCGCCCCTGCTGGAGTCCCGCATGCCGTCGTCGTCGGAGCTCACGCAGCTGACGAACCCCGGCGCCGAGCTGGCCTCGAGTCGGTACTGGCGCGGGGTCATGGCGGGGGCCGACGTGGTGTTCGCCGGGGGCGGCTTCGTCGTGAGCCTGGAGGGCGCGTTTCGCAGCCGGTCGGTGCGCTACACGACGGACCTCCAGCCCTACTTGAGCCCGGCGCTGCAATGGTCCTTGGGGGTGCGCTACAACCTCTCCACGACGCTTGCCCTTGACGCCGAGTTCCAGCACGACATCATCCTGCGCCCGGAGCCGGACACCTGGATCCACCGCCCGCACGGCCTGCAGACCGCGCTGGGCGCCTCGATTCGGCTCGCCGGGGATCGACTGGAGCTTCGTCTGACGGGCTCCTACAACATCTTGCAGCGGGACCTGTACGTTCACCCGCGCGTCTCTCTGGACCTGGGGGGTGGCTTCTCCACCGCATTCGGCCTCCAGATTTTCGAAGGCTTCCGGGACGACCTGGAGCCGACCCTCGACGGCCTCCGGTCCTACGCCGGGGGCATCCCGGGCTGGTTCCGGGGGAACGACTACGCTTATGCGACGCTGGAGTACCGGTACTAGCTTGATCCTCCTGTTGGCGACGGCGTCGTGGGCCCAGGCCCAGGGCGGCTTGCCCGCCGGCGGCTTGCCCGGGGGCGGTCAAGCGCCGACGGCCACCAAGGTCTTCGCGGACCCCTTCGACGGCACGCAGTTCCAGCACCCCATCGCGGTGAGCGCCAACGGCCTGGGCGGCTTCGACTCCGATGGCTGCGCCTACAGCTCGGGGCCCCAGGCCCGCGCGACGGCCATCGCGACCTCGCCCACGACCCTGTTCTCGGCTCCGTTCGAGCGGTTCGACCGCCGGATGACCGAGGAGCAGAAGGACGGCTTGCTGCCGATCCTGGTGAGGCTCGGCGAGGACGTCGAAGACGCCTCCACCCTGGAGCCGGCCGAGCGCTTCGAGATCGCCGCCGTCGTCGCCGACTACCTGGGCGATGGTCCTTACGCCGTGGGCGACCTGCACCTCGCCGCCGCGTGGACCGTGCGCGACAGCATCGTCGGCTTCCTGCCGAACCTGAAGGGGCCCGGCGACCAGTGGAGCCAGCTCGTGGAACTGACGCCCCAGGCGGCGGCGGTGACGGACCCGAAGTACCGGACCATCGCCCTGTTCGACATGGCGCGCCTGTCCCACCGCGGCGGCTTCTCCGTCGAGCGGGACGACTTCCTCTCCTTGCTCGACACGTACACCCCCACCGAGGGAGCGCTGGGCAAGCGCACCGAGTTCCTGCTGCGCGTCGCGCGGGAGGAGGAGCTGCTGGCTCGCGCGCGGGCCTCGTACCAGGAGGGCCTCACCACCGGGCAGGGGACGCCCGAGCAGCAGTCCCACTACCGCTACCTGGTCGGTGACCTGAGCCGGCGCCTGGGCCAGTACGACGAAGCCAAGACCCAGCTCGAGGCGGTGTCTCTGGACGCCCGCGCCGACGCCGAGACGAAGGCGCTGGTGACCGATATCCTCGCCGTCCTGCGCGTCCAGAGCCGTGAGTCGACGGTCAAGAGCACGGCAGCCCCGGAGTCCAAGTGAGCGTTCCCGTCGCGCTGCTCAAGGCCGCTCGGCCCAAGCAGTGGGTCAAGCAAGGCCTGCTGACCGTCGCCATCGTCTTCTCGGGCAAGTACCGAGAGATCGACGCGATCGTGGCCGTGGCCCTGGGCATCGCGTTCTTCTCGATGATCGCGTCGGCGGGCTACCTCTTCAACGACCTCAAGGACGTCGAGGCCGACCGCAAGCACCCGACCAAGAGCCAGCGCCCCATCGCCGCCGGCCTGGTCCCGCTGCCCCTCGCCTGGGTCACTGCGGCCGCGCTGTTCGGAGGCGGCGTCGCCGGATCGTTCCTGGTCCTGGGCCGGGACTTCGGCATCACGGCGCTGGCGTACCTGCTGATCACGCTGAGCTACTCGCAGTTCTTCAAGCGGGCCGCCGTGCTGGACGTCATGGGCATCGCCGCGGGGTTCATCGTGCGCGCCGTCGCCGGGGCCGAGGCCATCGACGTGCAGTCGTCGGGCTGGTTCCTGACCTGCATCGGGTTCGGCGCGCTGTTCATCGGGCTGTGCAAGCGGCTGGCGGAGATCCGGCTGCTCGAAGGCGGCGCCGGGGAGCACCGCCGAGCGCTCAACGACTACGCCGAGCCGGTGCTCTACCAGCTGATCGGCATCGCGGCGGCCTGCTCCCTGTTGTCCTACGCGCTGTACACGTTCGACCCCTCGGCCCCGCCGGGGATCATGGCCACGCTGCCCGTCGTCATCTACGCGGTCTTCCGCTACCTGCTCCTGGTGGAGATGAAGGACGCCGGCGGCGAACCCAGCAAGACGCTGCTCACCGACCGCCCGCTGCAGGTGTCGATCGTGCTGTTCGGGCTCATCTCCCTGGGCGCCATCCACTTCGCCGGCGGCTGACCGGCCCGCGGGTTCGACGCCGGGCACGGCCGTGCCCGCGTCGATCGGCACACCCCTCGCAGAGTCCAATTCGCGTCGCTGAAGCCGTTCGGGTTTCCGGCGACGCTCGACGTTTTTGGGCCCGCGCGTCCGCTCGGACCCCTTAGACTTCAAATCCGCCGGCCACGCCGGCCCGGGCCCGCCGACCGCGGCCCGACAGGAGGAGCCCGAATGTCCGCGATTCGCCTCTCGATTCTTGCCTTCGCCGCCGCTGCGATGGCCACCGGCTGCGCCCCCGAGCGCCCCGATGCGCTTCCCGGCACCGAAGGCTCCGACCGCATGGCCGTGCTGGCCTCGGACAACGCTGGCACCTGGGACGTCCTCGAGCTCGACTCGGCGGGCAACGTCGTTCGCGAGATCGACGCCAACCTGCAGGAAGCCAGCACCCTGGCCCGGCACCCCGACGGCTTCTACTTGACCTCGAACTGGTCCGACGTCCTGCGCATCGAGGACAACGGCGACGTCTCGATCTTCAACAACGACCCCATGCCCTCGGGCGTGTTCCGCGTGACCGTCGACGACGGCGGCGACGTGACCGTGGCCCAGGAGTACGACGTCACGGAGATCGACGACGGCGGCGACATCATCGCCCACACCTCGGTCCCCTCGACCTTCTGCTGGATGGACGCGGCCCCCGGCCCGGACTCCGGTGACGACGCGGCCCTGCTCGACGTCTTCGGCCCGAACCTCGCGGTCTGGGACACCGAAGCCGGCAGCTTCGACGTCTTCGCCTCGGGCCTCCCGGGCGACGTCAACATCCTGGGTCAGACCGGCAACGGCGACTACGTGGCCGTGTCCGAGTGGAACGACCACCTGACGCTGGCCACGGCCGACGGCGACATCGAGGACCTGGGCCGCCTGGCGGACCACGGCATCAGCGCGTGGGCCATCCACGCGGTCGAAGCCGCCCCCGGCGATGCGGTCTACGCGCTCGTCGAAGGCAACGAGGGCTCCTCGGTCGTCGAGGTCAGCTCCAACGGCAACGTCGACCAGGTGATGGTCAGCGAAGGCCAGGTCTGGCGGGACCTCGTGACCTTCTAGGTCGCCCCCGGCAACTCATCGGAAGGCCCGGGCTTCGGCTCGGGCCTTCTGCGTTCTGGCCGGCGGGGTCACGGTTGCGCGCCCTCTGGTTGCGGCGCCGCAACAGGTTGAGGACACTCCGCCCATGCACATCGTCGACGAACTGCGCGCCCGTGGACTCTTGAAGGACGTCACCGACGAGGAGGGCCTCAAGGCCCGCTTCGATCAGGGTCCCGTGACCTTCTACTGCGGCCACGACCCCACGGCCCCCAGCCTGACCGCCGGCAACCTCGTGCCGATCATGCTGCAGGCCCACATCCAGCGGGCCGGCCACAAGCCCGTGGTCCTCATGGGCGGCGGCACCGCGCTGGTGGGGGACCCGTCGGGCAAGGCGACGACCCGCAAGGTGATCACGCGCCAGGACATCGACGACAACCTCGCCGGGCAGCGGCCTCAGTTCGCGCGGTTCATCGACTTCGACTGCGACGAGGCCACCTCGGCGGTGTTGGTGAACAACGCCGACTGGCTGACGGGGCTCGGCTACATCGAGTTCCTGCGCGACGTGGGCCGCCACTTCTCGGTCAACGAGATGCTGCAGGCCGACACCTACCGGTCGCGCCTCGACCGGCAGGAGCACCTGTCGTTTGTCGAGTTCAACTACCGGCTCGTGCAGGCGTACGACTTCTTGCACCTGCACCGGGAGATGGGCTGCGAGCTGCAGGTCGGGGGCTCGGACCAGTGGGGCAACTGCGTCGCCGGCACGGAGCTCATCCGCAAGGCCACGGGCGGCAAGGGGTGGGTGCTGACCGCGCCCCTCCTGCTGACGTCCGGCGGCCAGAAGATGGGCAAGACGGAGAAGGGCGCCATCTGGCTCGACGCGCGCCGCACCTCGCCCTTCGAGTACTTCCAGTACTGGATCAACTGCTCGGACGAGGATCTGGGGCGCTTCCTGCGCCTGTTCACGTTCCTCCCGCTGGCGGTGGCCGACGAGCTGGCCGCGGTCGATGGCGTGTCCGCGATCAAGACCAGCAAGGCGCGGCTCGCGTGGGAGGCGACGGCGCTGTGCCACGGGGTCGAGGAAGCCAACCGGGCCCTGGCGACGTCCATGCTGCTGTTCGGCCTGGGCGAGCACTTCGCGTTCGAGGACGTCGCCGTCGGTCACTCCGCGCCGGCCCCCGACGTGCCCACGAAGGCGCTGCCGCGGTCGCTGTTCGAGGACGCCGGGCCGGCGTTCAAGCTGTTCGCCGAGGCGGGCCTGGCCGGCTCGGGCAAGCAGGCCAAGCAGCTGATCAAGCAAGGCGGCGCGCAGATCGCCGGCCGCAAGGTCGCCGATCCGTTCGAGTCCATCGGCGCCGACGCCCTGGACGACGACGGCCGGGTCCTGCTGCGGGCCGGCAAGAAGAAGTACTGCCTGGTGACGACGGGCTGAGGGCCCGGCGGGTCGAGGGGCCTGCGGGCTACTCGCCCAGGAGGATCCGCCGGCCCAGCTCCATGTCGGGCAGGGAGCCCGTCCACAGCTCGAAGCTGAGGGCGGCCTGCCACAAGAACATGCCCATGCCGTCGAGGGTGAAGAGCCCGGCGGCGTCGCCCCTTCGCAGCAGCGACGGCTGGGCGAGGTGGTAGTTGATGTCGCAGATGACGGCGTGGGAGCCCAGGGGCGACAGGTCCATCGAGCCGACGAACGGCTCCGCGGCGACCGGCAGGGTGTTGATCACCAGGTCCACCGCGTGGGACAGCATGTCCAGGATCTCGGGGTGCAGCGGGCCGTAGCCGTTGGCGCCCACGGCCTCGCAGACCTCCCGCGCGTTCTCCTCGGTTCGGTTCATGATCAGCACCGAGGCCGCGCCCTTGCGCACGAGCGTGGACGCGATGGCCCGGGCCGCGCCGCCGGCACCCAGCACCACGCAGTCGCGTCCCATGATCGGCTCGGCCGTCGCTTCTTCCAGGGCCCGCGCGAAGCCGAGCCCGTCGGTGTTGGACCCGCACCAGGCCTTGTCGCCCCGGGAGCGGTACAGGACGTTGGCCGCGCCGGCCGCTTCGGCCTCTTCGTCGACCCGGTCCACGTAGCCCAGGATCGCGACCTTGTGGGGGATGGTGACGTTGAGGCCCGCGAACTCGAACGGCAGCGACGGTCCTCGGCGGACGAGATCGCCGGGCGGGATGTCGACCAGCTCGTAGGTGTCGGGGCGGCGCATCGCCTGGAACCACGCGTTGTGCAGGTCGGGGCTGCGGCTGTGGGTGATGGGGTGGCCGATCACGCCGTAGCGGCCCACAGTCGCGAATCCACCGGTGACGATCTGCTTGAGATCGCCGAGTTCGTCGTCGGAGTGGCTCATGACGGCTTCGGATCCCAGGACAGTTCGCCCCCCACGGGCAAAGTCCACGGCAACGAGCGTCGCACAGTCGCGACGTCCTGGTCGATCTGGGCCACGAGCTCCTCGACCCCCGAGAACCGCTTCTCTTCGCGGACCCGCTGCACGAAGTCGACGCGCACCCGCTCGCCGTAGAGGTCGCCGTCGAAGTCGAAGACGTGCACCTCGATGGAGAAGTCCTGCTCGGCGAACGTGGGCCGGAAGCCCAGGTTGGCGATGGCGGGCCGGGGGGCCGCATCGCCGACGGTGATCTGCACCGCGTAGACGCCGGCGGGGGGCAGCAGCTCGGTCTCGGGCTGGACGTTGGCCGTCGGGTAGCCGATGCCGCGGCCCCGTCCGCGCCCCTTGACGACGACCCCCCGCACGAAGTGGTAGCGCGCCAGCAGCGGCGCGGCGGCGGCCACTTGGCCGCTGCAGACGAGCTCGCGGACCCTCGTGCAGCCGACGACTTCGCCGTCGAGGCGGATGGCGCCGTGGGGGCGGATGTCGACCCCCCGCGGCCCGAAGACCTCACGCAGGTAGTGCACGTCGCCCTTGCGGTCCTTGCCGAAGGCGAAGTCGTAGCCGAAGTGGATCTCGCGGGCACCGATCCGTCGGCCCAGGACCTCCTCGGCGAACTCGACGTGGGTCTGCTCCTGGATCGCCGGGGTGAACTGCTCGGTGACCAGGAAGTCGACGCCCAGCGAGTCCAGCAGTTGGATCTTGTCCTTGAGGGTCAGGATGAGCCACGGGTTCTTCGCCCGGCCGATGACCCGCCAGGGCGGAGGGAAGAAGCTGTAGACGAGGGACTTCGCGCCGGTCTTGGCCGCGCGTTCGACGACCTGCTCGACGATGGCCTGGTGGCCGACGTGCAAGCCGTCGTAGGTCCCAATCGTCATCACGATCGGGCCGAGGTCCTCTTGGATGGACTCGTAGCCGTAGATGATCCGCACTCCCGGGGTCTAGCACACCCCAGGGCGGGCTACCTGCACCGGGGGGAGGCGGCTCTAGAGGTCCCCGCCGGCCAGGGCCTGCCACTCCTGCTCGAGCTCCTGGGGCGAGGAGCCGAACGCGGCCTGGGTCGCGTCGTCCACCGACTGCCCAGTGGCCAGCTCAGCCAGCATCTGCCCGACCGCCGTCCAGCCGGCGCTGCGCTCGACGAGCCAGGTGGCGAACGCATGCACCGAACTCTGGGCTGACGGGCTGTGGGTGAACGCCATCAGGGTGAGCTCCGTGGGCTGGCCGCCCTCGGCGAGCACGCCGGCCCAGGCAGACTCCGGCAGGCCGCCGCGCTCGACGTAGGCCCCGAGGCCCGCCACGAGCCAGGCGGGGGCCTTGCCGTCGGCCAGCCGCATCACTTCTGCGCGGGTCAGCAGGTTCGTGGCCATGGCGTTCAAGTCGGCGCCGGCGGTCATCCCCCGGATCGGGAGGTCGAGCGTGGGGTGGACGCCCGTGGCCATCCACCCGCGCTCGCCGGTGCGCGGGTCCTGGTCCAGAAGCGCCACGGTCAGGGGCTCGCCGCCGGCGCCGGGCAAGACGGCCATGAGGCGGGAGCGCGCGGCCTCCAGGGCCGCTTCGACGGCGGCGGCGGTGTCCGGCGTCGCGGCGAATGCGTTGATGCGGAACGAACCCGTCGCCGCCGGCGCGGTGGCGGGGGTGGCCGCTGCGGTGGGCAGGGGGTCGACGGCCGTGGGAGCCGGTTCGCCGGGGACCGGGGTCTCGGCGCCCGGGATCGGCGTGGGCAGCGGCGGCAGGGCGACCGGTGAGGCCGTGCCCGGCGGTGTGCCGGCCAGGGGCAGCGGGCTGGACTCAGTCGGGGGAGCCGAGATGGAAGGCGTGGTGGTCGGGGACTCGACGGCGGGACCGGCCGGGCTGCCGCGGCCGATGAGCACGCCGAGCAGCACCAGCACCAGGACCCCCAGGAGCCCGGCCGCGATCCAGGCCGGCTGCACCCCCCGCGGCGGCGGCGGCGGCACCCGACTCGACGCCAGATCGGCGAGCGCGTGGGGCCACCGTGGCGCAAACGGCAGCTCCTTGATGTCCGTCGACCGGGACTCCTCTTCGGAGGCCACCAGCGACACATCGGCGCCCAGGTCGAAGAACGCCCTCTGCATCCGCCGCGCGCGCTCCCGGGGGACCCGGAAGGCCGCGCGGAAGGGCAGCGGATCGAGCAGGACCAGGACCTCGGCGGGGGTCTGGCCGACGGCCCGGCCGATGTACTTCGCCACCTTCTCGCGGGCGTCGTTCTTGTTGAAGTCGACGACGTCGACGTGGAAGATCTCGGGCACCTCGCGGGCGCCGCGCTGCTTCTGGCACAGCCCGCACGCCCGGCCTTCGGAGCGCGTGTTGGTCTGGTCGAAGCCGCACCAGGTCATCATCTCGTCGGCGAGCGCGCCCAGGGCCCCGTCGATCTCCTGCAGGGCCGAGGCGACGGCGGAGAAGGAGGCCGGGCGGTCCTTCGGCTCCTTCGCCATCATCTTGCCGACGAGATCCGACAGCCCCTCGGGCATGTGCTTGCTCACCGCCTTGAGCGAAGGCACCGGGTCGGATACATGCTGCATCATCACCCCGTAGGGGGTCTCGGCGTCGTAGGGCGGCTTGCCGGCCAGGGCGTGGAAGAACGTCACGCCCAGCGAGTAGAGGTCCGAGGCGGCCGAGGTGCCGTTGCCCTTCACCACTTCCGGGGCGATGTAGTACGGCGTGCCCATCATCGCGCCGGTGCGGGTCAGGCTGTGGTCGTCGCCCAGCTTCGCCAGCCCGAAGTCGACGATCTTCAGCGTGCCCTCGCGGGTGATCATCAGGTTGCCGGGCTTGATGTCCCGGTGCGTGATCCCCTCTTCCGTCGCGGCCTGGAAGCCGATGCAGGCCTGGGCCATGAGCCCCAGCATCTGATGCAGGTTCCACGACACCCGGTTCTCGACGACCTCGCCCAGGGACCAGCCCCGGATGAGCTCCATCGCGTAGAATGGCTTGTTCTGGTAGCTGCCGGAGAAGTAGACGGTGGCGACGTTTGCGTGGGTCAGGCGGGCGGCTGCGCGGGCCTCGCGCTCGAACCGTTCGACGAGGTCAGCGCGCCGCGCCAGGTTCTCGTTGATGACCTTGACCGCGACCTGCTTGTCGAGCCGGGTGTCCCGCGCCAGATACACCTCGGACATCGCTCCGGCCCCGAGGGGACCGAGCAGCTCGAAGTGCTCGAGTTGGTGGCCGGTGAGCGCGAAGGCCAAGACGGGGGCTCCGGGTTTGCCGCGGAAGACCCCGCAAGGCTAGCAGCCGCTGATCACTGGCGGCACGCCGCGAGGTCGATCTCCAGATCCCGGGCGAGGTGGAAGTCCCGCGCCCCCAGCCGACCCATGCGGTGCATGGTGGCCAGGATGCCCTGGACCATGTCGTGGCGGTTGCGCGTGAGGCCGCGGCGGGAGTGGTAGTAGCGGTGGTAGCGCACCGGCGAGGGGAGCAGGGACGCGAGGAACGCGGCCTCTTCGGGCTTGAGCACCGACGGGTGCCGGTGGAAGTAGTGATCGGCGGCGTCCCCGACGCCGTAGAGGCCGGGGCCCCACTCGGCGATGTTCAGGTAGAGCTCGAGGATCCGCTCCTTGCTGAGGTCCTGCTCCATGCGCCAGGCGATGACCGCCTCCTGCAGCTTGCGCGAGAAGGTGCGCTCGCCCGACAGGAACAGGTTCTTGGCCAGCTGCTGGGTCAGGGTGGAGCCGCCGCGCCCGCTGCCCTCGCGCAGGTTCTCGAGCATCGCCTCTTTCAGCTCGTGCTCGCTGAACCCCGAGTGGCTGAAGAAGCCGGCGTCCTCGGTGCTGACGACCGCGTTGACGAGGTGCCGGCTGACGCGGCTCAGGGGGACGAAGTGCTCGCCGTCCTCGCCCAGGGTCCGCACCCGCTCCGTGCCGTCTTCGTGGGGCGGGAACGTGTGGTCGAAGGGGCGCTTGAGCGCGTCGACCTGGGCGGCCAGCTCCCCGCTGGCGAGCACCATGCGGGAGAAGTCGCCGGTCCAGTCGAGGCTCCACTCGGGGCGCTCGTGCAGGGGCCCGGCGACGCTGGCTTCGAAGTCCATGGTTCCCTGGATCTCCTCGGCCCAGGCCGAAGGGAGCAGCGCGTCGGGCAGGCTGCCCAGCAACTGGCCCAGGGACATCCGGTTGGCGTAGACGTCGCCGCGCAGGTCCGGTGCGCCGCTGCCGAGCCCGGTCAGGGAGCCCGTCCAGGTGCCGCCGGCGCCCCCCACGTCCCAGCGGCCGCCGTCGAGCATCAAGGCCCCGTCGGCGTCGTGGGCATCGAGCGTGCCCTGCAGCGCGAGGGTCGGCATCGGCAGCACCTCGGGGCCCAGGGCGTCGGTCTGCAGCAGGACGTCCTTGAGGCCCACGTCGAGGGCCCAGGCGCCGTCGGCGAAGCGCAGCTCCCCGTTGGCCACGGCGCCGTCCACGGTGGCCGAGTCGCCCGCCAGCTTCGCCAGGGGCGCGGACACCGGCAGCTGCTCGAAGTGGATGCGCGCGCCGCCGAGTCCTGCGTCGTCCAGCGTGCCCTGGAGGCCCACCATGGCGCCGTCCCCCAGCTCGGCGACGACGGTCAGCGCGAGCGCGTCGGCGTCCCGCTCCACCTGGGCGTGCAGGTCCCGGGCGACGGCTTCGCCGCCGGGTCGCTGGAACCGGGCGTCGTCGATGCGCAGGGAGCCGCCGTCGGCGAGGCGGTCGCGCACTCCGCCGACCCGCTCGCCGCCCTCGCCGTCCTTGAGCGCCCGGCTGAACGCGAGGAAGCGAAGGGCTTCCCGCTCGATGCGGATGGAGAAGTCGCTGCGCTCCGAGGCCGCGCTGTCGCCTTCGGGCTCCACGTCGACGGCCTCGAAGGAGGGGAGGTCCCGCAGGCGCACTTCGAGTCCTTCGACGTGCACGTCTTCGATGGGCGGCAGCTGGCCGCTCATGGGCGGCCGCGAGAAGCGGGCGGTGGTCAGGGCGGCGGCGAAGCCCACGATCGGCCCGTCCGCCATGGCGCAGGCCACGGCCGTCAACTCGACCTCCCGCGACGACGTCAGCGCCAGGCCACCGACGCGGCAGTCGGCGTTCAGGGCGGCGGCGAGGCGCGCTTCGACCTGGCCCGCCAGCTCTTCGCTGCCGGCGCGCAGGATGCGGGGCACGAGCACGGCGGCGGCCCCTGCGATCAGGAGCAGAGAGGCACCGACGATCAGGGGGCGGGAGCGCACGGGGACCGGTCTACAGGATCTTGCGGTCCCGCAGCCACGCGATGGTGTGCTCCAGACCGCGCTCCAGCGGGTACTCGGGCTCGTAGCCCAGCTCGGCCCGGGCCCGCGCCGAGGAGCACCACCACCCCTCGGAGAAGGACGCCGCCGCCTTGTCGCTGTTGTAGGCGGGGCAGGACTTGCCGAGCATCTTGAACAGCAGCTCGTTGCCCCATCCCGACGCCATGGCGATGGACCAGGGGATGGGCAGGGTGATCGCCGACTTGCCCAGCAGGCGGGCGGCGTCGTGGCCGAACGACTTGATGGAGTGCTGGCCGCCGTCTTCGAAGAAGTAGATGCCTTGGCCCCGCGGGTCGCTGGCGTCGCCTGCTTCGGTGTAGTCCGCGCCGGCGCCCGACAGCACGTGCTCGACTTCGCCCCGCGGCAGGGTCTTGCCCTGGTCGGCGGCCAGCAGGATCCCGCGCACGAGGTCGGCGACGTGGACGGCCGACATGTGCCCGTCGGTCCAGCCGGGCCGCGCCACGACCCGGTTGTTGCTGCTCTGAATCATCTGCAGGACGTCGACGTCGCGGGGCCCGTAGACCAGCGGCGGCCGCACGATGACGACTTCGGCGTTGTCCCTCGCCGCCCAGGCCGCCTGCTCGCCGGCGAGCTTGCTGCGTCCGTAGCGGGTGAACGGGTCCGGCGCGTGGTGCTCGGCTCGCGCCAGCTCGTGGCTGCTCGCGCCCGCTCCTTCGAGGGACGACACCAGGACAACCCGCCGCACGCCCGCGCGCTTCGCTGCGGCCATCACGTTGGCGGTGCCTTCGCCGTTGGCCGCGTCGAGCTCGGCCTGGGAGTAGGCCGCCGTCCGGCCGGCCACGTGGAACACGACTTCGACCCCGGCCATGGCCTCGGCCAGGGCGTCGGCGTCGCCCAGGCTGCCGTAGCGGAAGTCGACGGTGCGGTCCGCGAGGTTGTCCGTGTTCGACGTCTTGCGGACCATGGCGAACGCAGAGTCCCCGCGGTCCTGCAGCGCCTCGATGAGGTGGCTGCCGATGAATCCGTTGGCGCCGGTCACCAGTGCGGTGGTCATGGTCCTACTCCGGGATCGTGCTGTTCGGCGGCTCGGTGTCGATGCCTTTGACGTCGGCGAGCTCCTTGCCGTAGACCCGGTAGGTCTTGATCTTCTGGCCGTCCATCGCCTCGATGGCGCGGTTCACCATGTCGTTGTCGTCGAGCGTCCACCCGATCTCGCCGGACTTCCAGCCCAGCCGCCGCGCCGCCCGCTGCGTCTCCACGAACAGGATCGAGTCGATGCCGCGACGGCGGTAGCCGCCCTTGATGCCCAGCACCACGAGCCGCCCCGAGTCGATCTTCTTGCGCACCTTGAAGTCCCACAGCAGCCGGAACACCCCAAAGGGGAACAGGCTGCCGTCGATCTTCTTGAGGATGGGCTGGATGTTCTGTACCGTGATCGAAAACGCGACGGGCTGGCCGTCGACTTCGGCCATGAGCGCGAGGCTGGGCTCGATGACGAGCTTCAGGTCCGCGGCGATGTGGCGGAACTCGGCGTCGGAGACCGGGACGAAGCCCCAGTTGTCGTCCCACGCGTCGTTGTAGACCTCCAGGACCCGGGTGACCTCGTCGTCCCAGTCCCGCAGGTTCATGGGCCGCACGGTGATCTTCGAGCGCTTGCGGATCTTGTCGGCGATGCGCTCGACCTTCGCGGGGATGTCCTGTCGCGGGTCCAGGCTCCACTGCCACAGGTCACGGGCCTTGCTGAACCCGGCGCCCTCGATCAACGCGGCGTAGTACGGCGGGTTGTAGGGCATCTGCATGTTCGGGTCGGAGTCGAACCCATCGATGAGGCAGCCGGCCATGGCGTTGGTGCTCAGGTCCAGGGGGCCGATGACCTGGTCGCGGCCCTGGGCCTCGCACCACGACGTCGCGCGGTTGAGCAGCAGCTGCGCGATGGCGGGGTCGTCGGGGCAGTCGAACATGCCGAAGTAGCCGACCTTGTCGCCGTGGTGCTTCTCCCAGTCGCGGTCGTGCACGGCGGCGATGCGGCCGATGTCCCGGCCGTTCTTGCGGGCGATCCAGAAGGCCGCGTCCGCGTGGGAGAAGAACGGGTTCTTCTTCGTGTTCAGGTAGTCGCGCCGATCCATCATCAGGGGCGGGACCCAGTGCTCGGACTTCGCCACCTCGCGGTGGATGTACCACTGCACGCGGATGAAGCGGTCGACCAGCTTGCGGTTGCTGAGCGGGACCTCGATGAGCTCGACGGTCATGGGGGTGCTCCCGGGGGGCGGCGCCACGCCCGGGGCGCCGCGGCCCGCTAGATGAGGTTGGCCAGCTTGCCCACGCGCTCGAAGACGTCGAGGGCGCGGTCGATCTGCTCGTGCGTGTGGCTGGCCATGAACGAGGTGCGGATCAGCGTGTCGTCGGGGGCCACGGCGGGCGGGATGACGGCGTTGGTGTAGACGCCCTCGTCGAACAGCGCCTTCCAGAAGAAGAGCATCCGCACTTCTTCGCCGATGTAGATGGGCAGGACCGGCGTCGTCGCTTCGCCGACCTTGTAGCCGAGCTCCACCAGCCCCTTGCGCATGCGGGCGACGTTGCTGTGCAGGCGCTCCTTGTGCTCGGGCTCGGTCTCCATGATGTCCAGGGACGCCAGGGCGGCGCCCAGGGACGCCGGCGAGATCGAGGCGGAGTAGATGAGGGACCGGCCGTGGTGCTTGATGTACTCGATGACTTCGGTGGGCCCGGCGACCACGCCGCCGAGGCTCGCGAAGCTCTTGCTGAAGGTGCCGGTGATGATGTCGACGTCGTCTTCGAGCCCGTAGTGCTCGGCCGTGCCGCGGCCGCCGGCGCCCATGGTGCCGAGGCCGTGGGCGTCGTCGACCAGCAGGCGGACGTTGTGCTTCTTCTTCGCCGCGACGAGGCCGGGCAGGTCCGCGAGGTCACCCTCCATCGAGAACACGCCGTCGGTGATGATCATCGCCGACTTGGTGTCGTTGACGTTGGACAGGACGCCGTCGAGGTCCTCCATGTCCATGTGCCCGTAGCGCTTGATGCGGCAGCGGCTGATCATCACGCCTTCGTACAGCGAGGCGTGATTCTGCTTGTCCATGACGGCGACGTCGTCGCGGCCGAGCAGCGCGCCGAGGGCGGCCAGGTTGGTCTGGTAGCCGGTGGCGACGACGGCGGCGGCGGGCTTGCGCAGGAAGGCGGCGAGGCGCTCTTCGAGCTCGATGTGCAGCGAGAGCGTGCCGTTGAGGAACCGGCTGCCCGAGCAGGACGTGCCGTACGTGTCCAGGGCCTTCGTCGCGGCGGCCTTGACCCGGGGGTCCATGGTCAGGCCGAGGTAGTTGTTGGAGCCCAGCATGAGCCGGGGCTTGCCGTCGATGACCACCTCGGTGCCGTCGGTGTGCGACACCTCGAGGAAGTAGGGGTAGACGCCCATTGCCTTGGCGTCGTCGATCACCGTGTAGTCGCGGCAGCGCTGGAAGAGGTCGGCCATGGGGTGAATCCCGTGTGATTTCCTCGCGTGCGCGCGACCACCCATAGGGGAGAGGCCTTCGCCGGAGGCGGCCGGAACGTATCCGAGGGGCGGCGGGCACGCAAGCGTCGCCCGGGGCGTTGGCGCTAGGGGATTTCCGCCCAGCAGACCTGCCGTCGGTAGAGCTTCGTGTCGAACTTGCTCGGCCAGTCGGGCAGCCGCCGGTTGAAGACCACGCGGGCGCCGTCGGGGGTGGGGAACACGCTCTCTTCGTCGAAGCTGTTGGCGGTCAGGGGGACCCAGGCGTCGGCGGCGGGGTCCCAGAGCACCGCCTCGCGGTCGCCCGGCGCGTCGCCCTCGGCGCTCAGGGGGGCCACGCCGACCCAGCGGCCGTCGGGCAGGCGTCGGGGGCGCTTGAGGCAGCCGTCCAGCTCCGTGGTGGCCTTCACCTTGAGGGTCGAGGCGTCGACGGTCAGCAGGCGGCAGCCCTCGCGGGACTCGTCCATGACGTACAGCCGGTCGCCGTCGAACTCGGCCGCCGTCATGCGGCCTTGCAGCGTCAGCTTGCCGGTCGCGTCGGCGTCGCGGTCGTACAGGGCGGCGACGTCGTCGATCTGGCCGAGCACGCGGTCGCCGGTGGGGGTGCGAACCCAGTAGCCCTGGTCCAGGGTCGGGAAGTCGACGCCGCCGTCGGCCCAGATCAGGCCCGAGCCCGCCCGCCGCAGCTTCACGAGGCTCGGGCCGCCGTCGAGGCCCGGGCGCACCCACGAGGTGCGCTGGCGGCCCGACAAGACCGCGACGTCGGCGGGCGCGCCGGTGGCGATGTCGAGGGTGACGACGGCTTCGGTGCCGCCTGAGCCGAACGTCTCGACGACGGCGAACTTCCCGTCGGCGTCGACCTTCGCGAGGTCGTAGAAGTTGCCCGAGCGCATGAGCTCGCGCTCCTGGGTGGGGTTCGCCGGATCGACGGCGAACAACCGCTCGGGGGCTTCGGTCCACAGAGGCCGCGTAGACGGCGGGATCTTGAAGACGGGCCGCCGCGATCCCTCCTGGATGATGATCTCGCCGGCGGCCGAGACGCCGACGGCGGAGTACGGGCGGCAGGGGTCGCCGAGGCAGCTGATGCCCGACTCCGAGTCCACCAGCGCCGCCATCTGGTCGGCCTCGGTGGAGCAGTACTCGGCCCACTCGGCCGACCGCTTCTGCCGGGCGGCGACGGCGTCCTGGAGCTGGCTCAGCTTGCGCGCCGACGCCAGCTGGCTGGTCGGCACCTTTGCCTCGAGGACGGGCGCAAAGGACTCGCGGCCGTACAGCGCCTCCAGCGTCCAGGGGGTCAGGGCGTCGACCCACGTCTCCGCGACGTCGTTGGCGACGGACCGGGGCGTTGCGTCCTCGAACGCGAACTCCAGGGTCTCGGACTCGGTCGCCGCGGGGTCACCGCGGCCGGTGCCAGCCAGGGACGCCCTCGTGGTGACGGCGAACAGCTTGGTTCCAGGGATGACGCCGTCGCGCTCTTCGACGACCGCGAGATCCAGCACGAGCACGTGGCCGGCACCCTCGGCCCGGGCGGCCTGGCGGGCGGCGTCGAGGGACGCGTCGGCGGGCAGGGCGTCGGGGATGGGCACCGGGAGCAGGCCCCGCTTCTCCAGGGCAAACCCGAAGTCCATGGCGAGGCCCCGGTCCGCGGCGTCGTGGATCTGGCCGCGGCGCACGATGCCGACGACCAGGGGGTCGCCGACGGACAGGGCACCCATCACCGCGACCCCGGCGCCGCCGAGGATGACGAGCAGGATGGCCGCCACCACGAGCCCTCCGCCGCTCCCCTTCGGGGCGTCGTCGCCCAGCTCCTTGTGGAGCAGCTTTCGGGCCCGCGCGCACTTGTGCCAGGCGGGCTGCGCGATGAGGGTCAGCAGCAGCGACAGCGGAGCCAGCCCGGCGGCGAGGAAGGCCCCCGGCAGCACCAGCATCTGGCTCGCCGAGAGAAGGAACCAGCCCCCGGCCAGCGCCGCGGCGAGCGCGGACGCGAACGGAGCCGTCCAGCCCAACCTGGGCACGAACTTCGCCATGCCGTAGCCCGAGAGCAGGGTGAAACCGCCGACGCCGATCAGCGCGTACGGCACGTACGCCATCCAGCCGCTCAAGAGGAGCGCGGCCCAGGCCTGGACCCCGGCGGCGAGCACCAGCAAGCCATGCAGCGCCAGGATTCCCGCGGCAAACGCGATGAGCCCGCTGGGCTTCGCCTGATCGATCAGATCGTCCAGTTGGACGTTCGGTGTGGACATCTCGGCTCCCCAGCCGGCTCCCCGCGAGCGGCGACACGGTACCTGCGCCGGGCCCGCGTGCGGCACAATCGGGCCATGCGATGGATGGCTGCGCTTCTGCTTCTTTGCTCCTGCGCCGCGCCCCCCGCGCCGGCCCCCACCCCCACGCCCGAGCCGCTGTGCGCGGTGACCGGAAAGGTCCACCACGGCGCGACGCCAGTCGTGGCCGCCGCCGTCACCGCGAGCGCGTCGAAGCAGGTGTCCGAGCGGCAGTGGTCGGGGGTCGGTCGGGTGCAGACGACGACGGCGGAGGACGGCGGGTTTGCGGTCGAGCTGCCTTGCGGCGCCAAGTTCGACCTGCTCGTGCACGGTTGGAACTTCAACCTGCGGGAGGTCTGGATCGAGCCCGGGATGGCGCCCCTGAAGGTCGACGTGATCTCGGCCCTGCTCATCGACCTCGTCGTGATCGGCCCCGACGGCGAGCGGGTCGAGGCGACGCTGGACCGGGGCCACGAGGTCGTGCCCATTTCGACCGAGGGCACCGACCTGCACGGGATCCTGTCGGGGGATGTGGCCGGCGTGATCCGGTCGCCGGGCCTGCCCGACCGCACCTGGGTCCCCGACCGCAGCGACGTGCTCCAGACCGAGCACCAGGGCCACCTGCTGGCGTCGGTGCGGCTCGGTCCGACGGACGTGCGGTGGCTGGTGCCGCCGGGCAACGCGCTGGAGGCGGAGGCCTGGTGCGTGGCCGATGGCGCCCGCGGCGATTCGTGTCAGCACACGCCGGGGAGTCGACGCTGCGTGTGCCCGGGTGGGTTGCTGGCCTGGCGGGCGCCGGGCTGGGACGTGGCCGCGCTGACGCAGTTGGACGGGCCCGAGCTCGTCCTGAAGTCGGTGCCCCCGTCGCGCCGCGTCTGCTTCACGGGGGCGGGACCCGCCGCAAAGGTCGGCCCCGCGGGGGTGGCGCACGACCTGGTCGTGGGGACGCTGGCCAAGCCCGATGGCGAGGCTCAGTGCGTGGTCGCGCCGGTGTCTCAAGACCTGACGGTCACCTCGGGGGGCCGGACCTGGCCGATCCCGGCGGGCACCGCGGAGCGGGTCGCCCTGTAGCTCCCGAGCGCGGGCCGGGGCGCCCTCCGGGTCGTCCGGGACCGCGCCGGAGACTCAGCTGTCGCCGGGCCCGCATTCGTGCAGCGCGAACCCCGCACCCTGCGGATCGATGCAGGCGGCCACGCGGTCGCCACCAGGGACGTCCATGGGGCCGTTGACGACCTGCCCGCCGCCCGCGCGCACAGCGTCCAGCGCGGCCTCCAGAGACGCGACGGTGAAGTAGTAGAGCCAGGCACTGGCGGGCGTCCCGGGGGGGCGGTTCATCATCCCGCCCTCGCCGGTGTCGCGGCCGCAGCGCCACATGCGGTAGGTGCCCATGGGGCCCATGTCCATGTCCTGGGACTGCGTCCAGCCCAGCAGCGCCGAGTAGAAGGCCCACGACTCGGTCCACGAGTCGGAGGAGAGTTCGGACCAGCCCACTTCGCCCACGCGGACGGCGCCGGCGTGGCCGGGTGCTTCGCCGTCGCACTGAACCAGGGCGAACACGGCCCCGTGCGGGTCCATGCAGGGCGCGAGGCGACCGACGCCGGGGATCGGCATCGGGTCCGAAAGCGCCTTGCCACCCAGCTCCACGACGCGTGCCCGACTCGCGTCGACGTCGTCGACGGCGATGTTGCCCATCCAATGGGGCGCGGCGCCCATGGCCTTCGCCGGCTCGGGCAGCTGCGCCACGCCGCCGACGGGGGAGTGGGCGGAGCACCACATGGAGTAGGGCTTGCCGCCCTCGAACTCCTGCGTGGTCCAACCCACCACGGAGCCGTAGAACTCCACCGCCGCGGGCACGTCCTAGGTCATCAGGTCGAACCACACGAAGCGGCCGCGGGCCGTGGCTTTGGGCTGCATCAGTTCTCCAGGCTGGCCGCGGGTCCGCCCAGCAGCAGGTAGCTCTGCCCGGCGCGCGAGGTGAACGCGCTGGACTTGTTCGCGCCGAAGAGCACGTCGGTGTAGCCGTCGGCGTTGATGTCGCCGCCGGCGGAGATCGACTCGCCGACCCAGTGGGGGTACTCGTTGCCGCGCCAGGTGGCGTGCGCGATGTCGTCGGGGTCGCCCGACCAGGCGTCGGGCGGGCCCAGGATCACGTGCAGTCGCCCCGAGTGGGCCGAGGGATCCGACAGGTCGCTGACTTCGGGGCAGCCGAGCAACAGGTCCAGGTTCCCGTCGTTGTCGACGTCGCCCAGCGCCGGCGTGTAGCCGACGCTCTCCAGCTGCTCGTCGCCCTGCAGGGTCCAGTCGGCGTCGGCCACGTCGAGCGTGTCGCCGAAGCCCGCGGCGTTGCCGCGGAAGATGTAGAGGTGGCCCTTGTCGAAGGGGTCGGCGTCGTTGTGGGGGGCGCCCACGAGCAGGTCCGAGAACCCGTCGCCGTCGATGTCGCCGCCGGTCAGGCCGATGCCGATGGACGAGTTGGCGAACGGGCCGACGATGGTGGTGACCTCCGTCACGCCGCCCTCGAGGATGGTGTCCCCCGACAGGGTGTCGCTGCCGTAGACGATGTAGACGCGGCCCAGCGGCACGCCGTCGTCGGGGCGGGCCGTGGGGGCGCCGATGGCGAAGTCGTCGAAGCCGTCGTCGTTCAGGTCGCCCACGCCCGCGATCGTGCTGCCCGCGACGCTGCCGTAGCAGGCCCCGCACCCGGGGTTGAGGCGCACGTCGGCCTGGGACGAAACCAGGCTGATGACCGCGTCGGTGCGGCCGAAGAAGATGTAGACGCGGCCTTCGTTGCCATTCCACAGGGGCGAGTTCGCCGCGAAGTCGGGCAGCCCGTCGCCGTTGACGTCGCCGATCGCGCCGAGGCCGAAGCCCAGCTTGCTGTTGTCGGCTTCGGGGAAGACCTCGATGGCGTCGGAGTCGATGGCCACGGTGCCCGCGGGCCAGCCCGAGGGCCGGCCGAGCACGACCCACAGCCGCCCGGCCTGGGCGTTGCCCTGGGCGAACTGCGGGGCGGCGATCACCAGATCGTCGTAGCCGTCGTCGTTCCAGTCGCCGGGTCCGATGACGTTGAAGCCCAGGTCGTCGTTGGCGGACCCCTCGTAGGTGACGTCGGCGTCGGTCAACTCGGTCCCAAAGGTCCAGTCCGGGGTGGCCTTGCCGAAGAAGATGTAAACGCGGCCGGGCGCCGACTGCTGCTCCTTCTGGCCGCCGGCGGGGGCGCCGATGACCAGGTCGTCGAAGCCATCGCCGTTGAGGTCGCCGGGGATGACGACGGACTCGCCGGACCAGTCGTTGGGCCGGTCCGAGTAGAAGCTGGGCAGGTTGTCGACGCTCTGGGCGGCGGGCGGCGGGGTCGCGTCGTCGTCGTCGGCTGCGTCGTCGTCGTCGGCCGCGTCGTCGTCGTCGGTGGCGTCGTCGTCGTCGGAAACCGAGTCGTCGTCGTCGCTGGTTGCGTCGTCGTCGTCGTCCGTCGGGGCCGGGGGGCACCCGACAAGCAGCAGGAAGGGGAGCAGGAAAAGCGGTCGAAGCATGGCGGGGAGTGTACGGCGGGACGACGCCGATGGGGCGGGCGAGTCGGCGTCGGCGCGGCCGTCCGGCGGAGGCCGCGGTGGTGGCGGGCCCCGGGTCAGCGTGCTACCTCGTCCGCCGTGAGCGAGCTTCCTGGTGTCCTGCTGACCGGCGTGACCGGCTTCCTTGGCTCCGCGGTGGCGTGGGAACTGGCTTCGGCCGGTCACCCCGTCCTGGCGGTGGTCCGCAAGAACAGCCGCCGCTCGGCGCGGGCGTGGCTCAAAGAGCGCACGGACGTGGGGGCCGCGGGCAAGCGGATCCGCCTGCTGACCGGCGATCTGACGGCGCCCGACGTGCTGGACGAACGCGGGCTCGCGCGGGCTCGCGCCGACGCGTCGATCGTCGTGCATTGCGCCGCGGCCACCGATCCGGCCGTGGATCGCGCCTACGCCTACGCCGTCAATGTGGACGGCACCGCGAACCTTGCGCGGTTGGCCCGCTCGCTGCCGTCGCTGCAGCGCTTCGTGCACGTGTCGGACCTGGCGGTGGCGGGCGACCACCGCGGCGTCTTCGCCGAGTCCGATCTGCTGGTGGACCAGGGCTTTGCGGGCGCCTACGCCGAATCGAAGATGGTCGCCGAGCGGCAGCTGCGCTCGGCCGGCGTGCCCCGGCTGGTGTTGCGGCCGTCGGCGCTGCTGGGCACCGGCTTCGGCGGTCCGGTGCCTCGGGTGACCCCGGTGCTGCGTTTGCTGTCGGCGCTCGTTCGCATCAGCCGGGCACCGCGCCCGCTTCGCCGGTTGCCGGTGCTGCCCTTCGGCGGGTGCGCCCGGGTCGACGCGGTGCCCGTGGACTGGGCGGCGCGGGTGGTCGCGCGGCTTGCGGTCCACGACGGCCTCGAGGGCCAGACCCTCCACCTGTCGGACCCCGACGCCCCGACGCTGCGGGAGCTGGTGGACGCCGCGGGCGCCAAGCTGGGGTTGGGCCGGTCGGGCCCGAACCTGCCGCGCCGGGTGATGAAGCCGCTGTGGGCCAGTGGCCCGATGACGCCGGTGCGGGCGCTGTTTGATCAGGCCTGGAACCTGCCGGATCCGACGCTCGCGGCCATGGCCCGCTGCGCCGTCGCCGACTCGCAAGGAGCGGCTTCGTTGCTGCGGCCATTGGGGCTGGAGGCCCCGTCGTTGCTCGACGGACTCGACGACGTCTTGGAATACGTTCGGTCGTCCCTCGTATAGGCGGATGGACGACGGCTCGTGGCGGGTTGTCGGTCCGGGTTTTTTTGCGGCCCGCCAACGGTTTCCGAACGGTGGGTCGTTGATCTATGCTCTCCGCCCGCCGCGCGCGGGCTTTACGCGTCAGGGGACGACGGTCATGGCTGAAGGTGGCTTCTTTTCGCGAATCGGGAACCTGTGGAGCGGGTTCCTTTCCCTCTTCGTGAGCAACCTCGAGAAGGACAACCCCGAGGCGGTCTACGAGGCCGCCATCAACGCCCGCAAGAAGCAATACGCGGACTTGAAGAAGGCGGTCAGCGGGATCATCGTCCTGCGCAACAAGCTGTCGGCTGAGCTGGACGAGAAGAGCAAGGCCGCGGCCGACCTCGACGGACAGATCGCCGCCGCCGTCGAGTCCGAAGAGGACGACGTCGCCCTGGTGCTCATCCAGCGCAAGGACGACCTGACGAACCGCATCAGCGCCATCGAAGGCGAGCTGGGGCAGGCCCGCGACGAGGCGGAGGCCGCCAAGGCGTCCATCGTCACGTTCCAGTCGGAGATCGAGAAGCTCGAGCGCGAGAAGGCGTCGATGCTGGCCAAGAAGGAGAACGCCGAGGCCCGGATCAAGATCCAGGACACCCTCGACGGCATGAGCCTTCAGGCGGACATCAAGGCGCTCGACAACGTGCGCGACCACATCAACGAGCTGCAGGCCGAGGCCGACGTCACCCGCGAAATCGGGGACGCCGAGATCGGCAAGAAGCTCGAGAAGATCAAGGCCAAGGCCGGGACCGCCTCGGCGCGCGCCCAGCTCGAGGCCATGAAGAAGGCGCGGGAGTCGGCCAAGACCGGCGCCGAGGCCGTCAAGAAGAGCATCTGAGAGCAGAGCCCGCGCGAGCCGCGGGCGGGCAGAACCCACGGCCGGATCCGTTTGCGCGGGTCCGGCCGCACTGCTTCAAGGAGACAGCATGGGCAACGCGGAATCCCGGCCCCGGTGGGCCCTCATCCTGGGTGCGTCGAGCGGCTTCGGCGCGGCGACGGCGCGGGCCCTGGCGGCCGACGGGGTGAACATCTTCGGAGTCCACCTGGATCGCCGGTCGACGATGCCGGGGGTTCGGGACCTGATCGCGGAGCTGGAGTCCGCGGGCGTGGGCGTTCAGTTCTTCAACAGCAACGCGGCCGACGCCGGCAAGCGAGCCACGGTCATCGAGGCCATGGGCGAGCAGCTCGCCCGCGATGGCGGCACGCTCACCGTCCTGCTGCACTCCCTGGCGTTCGGCACGCTGGTGCCGTTCGTCGACGACCCGCGCACCGAGCCCGGCAAGACCCTGACCCAGCGGCAGATGGAGATGACGCTCGACGTCATGGCCCACAGCCTCGTCTACTGGACCCAGGACGTCGTCGCGGCCGGCCTCATGGAGCAGGGCGCCCGCGTCTTCGCCATGACCAGCAGCGGCGCGCGGCTCATCAGCCCCAGCTACGGCGCGGTCAGCGCGGCGAAGTCGGCGCTGGAGTCTCACTGCCGTCAGCTCGCCTACGAGCTGCTGCCCCGGGGCATCGCGGTCAACAGCATCTGCGCCGGCGTCACCGACACGGCCGCGCTGCGGAAGATCCCCGGCCACGAGCTGCTCATCGCCAAGAGCGTGGCGAAGTCGCCCCTGGATCGGCTGACGACCCCCGAGGACGTGGGCGGCGCCATCGCGGCGCTGTGCGACCCCCGGCTCGGGTGGATGACCGGCAACGTGCTCGGCATCCACGGCGGCGAAGATATCATCGGCTGACGGCGGGGGCCACTCCGCCGAAGCGCTCGAAGTCCTCGGGCGACTCCGGCCCGGGCCCGAACCCGCAGGCCTCGCGCGGGGTGATTCGCGCCGTCGGCGCCGGCAGCTCGCGGACCCCGGATTCGTCGTGGCATCGCCAGGGGGGGGCGGGGCGGTCGGCGACGAAGAAGCCCTCGGCGATCAGCCGGCCGTCGGGCCCGTAGTTCTGCTCCACCCCTACCTGCTTGCCGTGCTCGTAGGTCCGGCGATCGGCGATCCGGTTGCCGGGGAAGAAGACCGAGAACGAGCCGTGGGGTTCGCCGTCGAGCTGCTCCAGTTCGGCGAAGGAGGACCCATCGGGCCAGGAGACCATCCACGGTCCGACGGCCTGGCCGCCGTCGTAGTGGCCGAACTCCTTGATGGCGCCGTCGTCGTAGTAGGTCCAGGCGGCGCCCCGCAGTTCGCCGAGGTCGAAGGACCCCTTCGCCACCAGAACCCCGGCGGGGTTGAACGCGGACCACGTACCGTGCCGCGCGCCCTGGAAGAACTGCCCGGTCAGCCGCTCCCCCGTGGGCGTCGTCGCTTCGTAGGGTCCGTCGGGTCCGGTGGGTGGCGCGTGGGCCAGGGGCCAGTCGTCGGAGTCGTCCTCGTGGACGACGTCGTCTGGCCGATCGGAGGCCGTCGGCGCGGCGCAGGTGCAGCCACCGAGGAGCAGGACGAGGCCGGCGAGGGGGCGGACGGCGCGGCGCATCAGAGCCCGCGGCTCCACTCGGGCCGCAGGCCCACTTCACCTCGCAAGGCGGCGTCGAGCACCGACACGATGCGGTCCCGATCGGCGGGCAGGCGCCCGGCCAGGGGCAGGTAGTTGCTCGCGTGGTTGGTGCGGAACAAGGCGTCCGTGGGGGAAGCCTGGGCGACGAACGTGCGCAGCTCGCCCAGGAGCGCGGGCACCGGCGGAAGCACGAAGTCGCCGGCGGCCTCCCGCGTGGCCAGGGGGGTGCCCGGGACGACGGTCAGCGTCAGCGCGGCCAGGAAGTCCGGGTTCATGGCGGTCGCGAGGCGGGCGGAGCCTTCGGCGTGCTCGGCGCTGCGTTCGATGCCGCCGGCGCCGAGCAGGAAGATGGCCGACGTCTTGAGGCCGGCGGCCCGGGCTCGCTGGGCCGCTTCCACGTGGCTGTCGAAGAGCCAGCCGGGGTCCCTCCGGTGGCCCTTGGGCAGGGGGCCCTTGGCCAGCAGCCGCAGGGTGCGCTCGTCGCCGGACTCGGGGCCCAGGTAGAGCAGCGACAGCCCCAGCTCGGCGAGGCGCGCCAGCTCGTCGGGCGTCTTGGCCAGCACGTTGGTGGCCATGGCGTAGCAGCTGATGCGCCGCAGCCGGGGGAACAGGCGGCGGGCTTCGAGCAGCAGCGGCTCCCAGTGATCCATGGGCATCACCAGCGCGTCGCCGTCGGCCACGAACAGCTTGTCGACGCTGGGGCCCAGCCCCGCGCGGGCCGTCCGGAGGTCGGCGATGCACTCGTCCACGGACCGGATGGAAAACGCCTTCGTCCGGTACATGGCGCAGTAGGCGCACTGATTCCACGAGCAGCCCAGGGTCGCCTGGAGGATCAGGCTGCGGGCCTCGCTGGGCGGGCGGAACAGGGGAGGGACGTAGTCGAGCACGGGCCTATCGAGTCAACGACGCCAACGGCACGAAGTCGCCCTTGTGCAACTCCAGCACGTTGCGCTCCTCGGTCTGCTGCTGCAGGGACCCCCGCAGGCCCCGCAGGTGCTGCACGAACGAGCCGCGGTCCCGGTGTTTGTGGATCTGCTCGTCCAGCATCGCCAGGCACTCGGCCAGGGCGCCCTCGTCGCCCCACAGCGCCAGGTCCACGTTGCGGTCGTCCACCTCCATGGCGACGGGCCGCGGGCTGCCGTCGACCTCCACCGCGAAGTCCAGGAAGTCGGGGATCTCGTGCCAGTTGTTGCGCATCACCACGTAGCTGAGTTGCAGGGCGGGGCGGCGGTGGATGAACGCGTGGCGGTGGGCCGACAGCCAGCGGATGTTGGCGATGATCTTGTCGAAGTCGTCGCGGCCGGAGATGGCCAGGAACGTCTCCCGCGTGGCCGCGTTGACGCTCACGATGAAGCTCTTGAAGGGCGCGGCGAACAGCTTCGTGACGAAGGCGGGCACCAGGGCGGTGCCGTTGGTCGTGAGGTCGATTTGCAGGTCCGGGCACTTGGACCAGTCGGTCTCCAGCAGGAACCGACGGAAGATGTGGCTGAACAGGGGCTCGCCGCCGCCGTTGACGTGCAGGTGCTCCATGGTCGGAAGCAGCGTGCGCAGGTGGTCGTAGAAGGGCTCCTCGAGCTCCAGGCCTTTCGTCAGCTCGCGGGCGGGGGCGGCGTGGCACATCGTGCACTGGTGGTTGCAGGCGCCGCTGGGGCCGATGGAGATGTTCGTCGGCTTGCTGATGAGCTCGTCGGCGCCGGTGGACATCTCGTGGAACTGGCGGAGGCGGTTGCGCAGGAAGACTTCGGACCGGCCCGTCAGGACCTGCCGCGGCATCGCCTTCTTCTGGCGTCGCACGGCCTGCACCCCGCAGTGGGCGTAGCAGGTGTGCTCGATCGAGCCGCGCTTCATGCCCGCGCGCAGCGTCTTGTAGTAGTCGCTGTTCCAGGCCGTGGGGATGTCGTCGTTGGCGATCTTCGTGGCGGGCTGCCGCACCCAGTCGGCCATGCAGACGCTGGCTTCCAGGGGCTGGAGGTGGTTGACCTCCAGGTTGGTCCAGGGGTTCGTGCAGGCGATGGGGAGCTCGTCGCGGACGTAGTACCAGCGGGCGGCGAAGGGGTCGTCGGCCTCGGTCCAGGTGGCGACGTCGCGTTCGGGCAGCTGCCGGACCGGCGACAGGTCCTTCGCGTCGCCGTCGCCCCGCCATCGGCAGCGCTGCTGCAGGTCGCAGTCGCTGCACTGGGGCAGGGTGGTGTTGGGGGCCTCGTCGCTGCGGGCGAGGACGCGCTCGAACAAGGTCGGCGCGGCGAGGTGCAGGTCGCCGGCGCACGGCGGCGGGTGCTGCTGCACGAAGACGGGGCGGGCGCCGAAGCGAACGGCGCGCTCGGCGATGTGGGCGGAGCGGGCGGCGGAGACAGCGTACTCGCCGGGGGCATCGACCCAGACCCGGCGCGGCTGCAGACGCGTGAAGATGGCGTCCGCGAAGCCGTCCACGTCGCCGTCCAGGAGCAGCCACGGGATGACCTCGAAGCCCTCGGCGACCAGTGTCGCGGCGCGGTCCAGGGCATTGGCGGGGCGGCGGTGGTCGCTGCCGGGCGAGAAGGGGACGATGAAGCCGCGCACGATGCCGGCCTCCCGCACGGCGGGCAGTCGGCGCGGGTCCAGCAGCGGGGAGTAGAGGAACACGCGGTCGACGGAGTGCTGACCAACCAGGCTCAGCAGAGGCGGGAGGCCCGGCCACGCCAGGAGGTCGCCGCCGATGAGCTGCAGCTCGTCGATGGCGTCGTGGGCACCGAGGCCGCGCTGCACGTCCAGCAGCGCGCGGCGGATCTGCTGCTTGCGCTCGGCCGCGCCGCCGAGGGGGGGCACGACGCGCAGGGGGCAGCCGGAGCAGCCGCCGCGGCAGGAAGCATCGACGGTGAGGGTGAGGTCCAGCGACATCGGCCGGAGGCTAGCAGCGTGGGGGGACCGCGCGGGGGCTCAGCGGGCGACGCGGAAGACGTCCTGCACCACGCCGCCGGGGTAGGCGGTGGAGGAGCGCAAGGTCAGGCTCACCTCGTCGGTGAGCTTGCCGAAGAACGGGATGCCGTCGCCCAGCAGGACGGGCACCCGGGTGACGGTGACGGTGTCGACGAGCCCCGCGGCGAGGAAGCGGCGGGCGGTCTCGGGGCCGTCGACCCAGACGACCTCGGCGTCGCCTACGGACTCGAGGATGTCGCTCGGCGCCCCCGACACGAGGGTCACGGCGGGGTGCGGCGACTCGGTCAGCGACCCGCTGGCGGCGAAGACCCGCATGCCGGCGTACGGCCACTGCCCCCAGCTCAGGACGGTCTCCAGCGTGGCGCGGCCCATGATGAGGACGTCGATGGATTCCAGGAACGCGCCCATGCCGAAGTCCTGGTCGCCGCCCAGGGGCAGGAACGACAGATCCCCGTCGGGGCGGGCGACGTAGCCATCGACGGAGCAGGCCATGTAGACGTGAACGTGCATCGTCCAAGGGTAGCCCTTGGCGGCGGCGCGATCGCACCTAGGTTGTGCGCGGAGGTCCCCATGATCGTCACCTGCTCCCAGTGCTCGGCGAAAAACCGCGTCCCCCACGCCCGCCTCGACTCCGGCCCGGTCTGCGGGCAGTGCAAGGCGAAGCTCAAGGTCACGGCGCCCGTGACGATCCGGTCCGAGGCCGACTTCGACGCGCTCATCGAGCAGAGCTCCCTCGCCGTCCTCGTCGACTTCTGGGCGGCGTGGTGCGGGCCCTGCAAGACCGTCGCGCCGCAGCTCGACGCGCTGGCGAAGGACCGCGCGGGGCACCTCATCGTCGCCAAGGTAGACACCGAGGCGCTGCCGAAGCTCGCCGCTCGCTTCGCGGTGCGGTCCATCCCGAGCTTGATCCTCTTCCGCGACGGAAACCTCGTGCGCCGGCAAGAGGGGGCGATGACCGCCGCCCAGATCGCGACGGCGTTCGGCATCTGAGCAGGCGAGGGGACCGCCGCTGCTGGCGGCCGGGCAACCGCGCGCTAGGCTCCCGCCCGTGGACGCGGAGCTCCTGATCGTCGGCGCTGGCCCCGGAGGCCTGAGCGCAGCCTGGGCGGCCCGCCGACGCGGTCTGCAGGCCGTCGTCGTGGACGGTGCGCCAACCGTCGGGGGCGTGTGGGCGGCGGTGTCCCCGGACCTGACCTGCATCTCGCCGCGGGCCCGGGACGTCCTGCCCGACGGACGAATCCCCGAGGGCCCCGGGCCCTTCGCCCGGGCCGAGGCCGTCTTGCGGGCCTGGCGGCGCTTCGCCGACGCCTGCCGCTTCGATGTGCGGCTGGGCGTTCGGGTTCAACGGCTCCAGCGCCGCGGGGACTTCGTCGCCCAGACCGACGCCGGCGTGCTCCGTGCCCGGCGGGTGGTCGTGGCTTCGGGGATGTACGGCGCGCCGCGGACCCCGGACCTGCCCGGCACCTTCGACGGCCCACAACACCACAGCCGCGCCTTGGACCTGACGGCCCTCGAGCCCCGGGAGCGAGTGGTCGTAGTCGGCTCGGGCGCGTCGGCCCACGACGTCGCCGAGCGGCTGCTGGCTCGCGGGCACGACGTCGTGGTGAGCGCCCGGACGCCCCCGGTGCGACGGCGGCTTCCCCTGGCGGGGCCTCGGGCTGCCTTGGGGTGGCGTTTGTCGAGGCTTCCCATCGGGGCGCTCCCGCCGACGTGGCGGTGCGGCAGCAGCAAGGCCGCCGTCCCGTTCATCGCCCGCGCCGTGGCCCGGGGGGCCATCGAGCTGGTCGGCCCCGCGGTGGGGCTGGAGCCTCGCGGCCTCGTCACGGCCACCGGCCGCACGGTGTCGGCCGACCGGATCGTGTGGGCGACGGGCTTCGACCGGGACGTCGCCTGGCTCGAGGGCACCGACACGGTCGCGCCGCGGCACCGGCGGGGGCTGTCCCCGGACCTGCCCGGCCTCGGGTTCCTGGGACTCGACTGCCTCCGCACCCGACGCAGCGGCTTCTTGCGCGGGATCGTGGACGACGCGGTCGCGGTCGTGGCAGGACTCGACCGATGATCTGGTTGTGCGCATTCGGGCTCGTCGCGTTGGCGGTGGGCTACGAGGGAATGAGCCAGCACGGCGTGGAATCGCTGCGCCCGGTGCTGAGGTGGCGTGGGCTGCTGACCACGGCGCTGACGATCGCGCTCGTGTTGGGCGTGGCGCAGGAGCCGGGCGGCGGTCACTTCGTGGCGCTGTTCGCTGGCCTCGTGGCCCTTGGGTTTGCGGCGTGGCGCCAGGAGCTGGCGCCGGACCTCGCGCCGGCGCTGCAGCCCATCGACGACGCCCTGGAACCCTCGGAGATCGTGGCGGTCACGGCGTCGGGGGCCGTCCCGCTGCGCTTGCTCGAGCAGCTCCGCACCGCGCGGGTGCACGGCTCGCTGCTGGTGCATTGCCGCACGGCCAACTCCACGACGGCGTTTGCTTCGCCCCCGGGCGCGCCCCTGGCGGCGCTGCTGCCGCAGACCAGCGGGTTCGAGATCGGCGGTCCGGCGGCGGGCCTGCTGGGGGTGGGCCCCCGCTGGGACGGGATCGACGGCGCGGCGGTGGCGGGCACGACCAACCCGCTGGCGGTTCAGCCGGTGGCGCTGGCGACGGCCGCCGAGTGGAAGACGGAACGCCCGGACCACCCGGTGCTGGGGCTGCCCGGGGAGCCGCTGCCTCCTCGCCAGGGGCCCCCCAGCCTGCTGCCGCCTGCCGCCGAGGGCATCGAGGCGCCGTGGCAGCTGGGCCGGGTCACCGACGACGGCTGGGCCCCGGCCGAACCCGATGGTGTCCCCGGTCGCTGGCTCGGTCGGTGGGCTGCCCGCAGCCGCGGCGTGCCCGGCGCATGATGCCGCCTCGCCACACCCCGGAACGTCCTTGACCGACCCCGCGCCCTCCGCCGGCTTCCCCTGGCGCCGACTCCTGATCTCGCTCCCCGTCGCGCTCGCCGCCGCCTGGTTCGTCCTGCGCGACGCGCGGCTGACGGAGATCGGGGCCGAGTTCGGAGCCGTGCAGGGGGGGCCGCTTTCGGTGGCGCTGCTGTGCATGGTCACCCTCGTCGTCCTGCGGACCTGGCGCTGGGTGCTCATGGTGCGGGCGGTGGGGGACACCGGGTGGGCCCAGGCGGCCCGCATCGGCACCATCGGGTTCGCCGCCATCGACCTGTTCCCGGTGCGGCTGGGCGAGTTCGTGCGGCCACTGCTGCTCCAGAGTCGGGCGGGCGTCCCCTTCGGAGCCGGCACCGCCACGATCGTGGTGGAGCGGCTGATGGACCTCGTGGCGCTGCTGGCGTTCCTGCTGGCGACGTTGGCGCTGGCGGATCTGCCGCCCCTCGAAGTGGCCGTCATGGACTGGTCCATCGACCTCGCGGTGCAGGGCCGCAACGCCGTCGTGACGCTGATCGTGGTGGCGGGGGTGCCGTGCCTGGCCCTGGTCGCGGCGGGGGAGCGGGGCGTCGCCATCCTGGAGACCCTGAGTCGCCCCTTGCCGCGCCCCTTGCGGGAGCTGGGCATGAGCCTCGCGAGGGCGTTTGTCGAAGGCGGCCGTCAGATCGGGCGCCCGCGGACGTTGGTGGCCTGCGTGGTGCTGTCGTTGATCGCCTGGGGCTTCAACTTGTTGGTGCTGTGGCAACTGGCGGCGGCGTTCGGGCTCGATCTGGACCTCGCGGCGAGCTCCATCGTGATGTGCGTGGTGGCGGTGGGGCTGCTCATGCCGTCGCCGGCGGGCGGGCTGGGCACGTTCGAGGCGGCCGCCAAGGCCGGGGTGATGATCTACGGCGTCACCGGCTCCGAGGCGGCGGCGTTCGCCATCGCGCTGCACTTCCTGCATGTGGGGGTCATCGTGCTGATCGGCGGCGGGTCTCTGCTGGTCGAGGGACTGCGCCTGCGGGACCTGCTGCCGTCGTCCTCGTCGTCCTCGTCGTCCTCGTCGTCCTCGTCGTCTTCGTCGGCCTGACGAAGGCGGAAGTTCGAGCGCGGGCGCTCCCGGCTCGCCGCCGCCCCCCGCCCGCTACGGCAGGTAGCTGAGCAAGAACAGATCCGGCGACGCCCAGAGGGTCACGGCCGCGCAGGTGGCTGGGCCTTCGATCACGCCATCGGGCAGCTCGATCCAGGCCTCGTCCCCAAGGGACAGCTCCCCGTCGGCCAGCTCCACGCTCCACTGCACGCCGTCGAGCTGCACCGCGGCAAACTCGGTGTGGTCCCAGCTCGCGGACTGCCCGGCGCTCCACCCGAGCTCCGGCAGCTCCGCCGTCGCCCGCAGCGTCGCCTCGATGGCGAACGGCGCCTCGCTGAACCCGAGGTCCGGCGGGCTCAACGGGTCCGTCGTGGCAGCCGTCAGCGTGGCCTCCCAGCCGTCGCCGACGCACTCGACGGCGTCCACCGAGGCCGCCCGGGCCAGCAGGTCTCGCGGCGCCGGGAGCGCCCGCACGTCCTCGGGCAACCCCGCCACGCTGGGCTCGAGGCTCCGTGCCTGCTTGATGACCAGCCGGTCGCCGGCCGCACCCTCGGCCCACCCCGCGGCCATGGCCCGGGCCTCCAGATCCAGGGTCAGGACCGTTCGCCTCTGGGCGTCGGGCAGGGCTGCGTTCTCCGCCTCCAGCCAGCCGTCCACCGCGGCCACGCTCGCCTCGAACAGCGCGACCAGCTCGGCGTGGCTCAGGACCGGCACCCCCGATGGAAGCTCCGTGCTCTCGGCCAACCGCTCGATCACCGCGGAGCCGGTCTCGTCGGACAGCCGCACCTGCTCGGGCAGCACCGGGGGGCAGGTCCTGGGCGGGTTGGCGACCGAGATCGCCCCCGCTTGCGCGTTGACCAGCACCTCGTGGCTTCCGTCCGGCGCGATCGACGCCGTGAGGACCGCGTTGGCGAGCTCGAACTCGTCGTCGAAGCGGGGGTGCACCAGCAGGCCCATCCCGCCATCGGTGTGCCGCAGCCCGACGGCGTTGCGCTCCTCGAATGCCTCGGCCCCCCAGTACGACGCCCACACCGTGGCCACGGCGTCGGACACGGACCGCTGACCCTCGGCCGGCTCCCGGAAGCCCGTGGTCGATGTGTAGAGCCCGGCCCCGTTGAAGCCCTCGACGTCCTCGACGGTGCTCGACGATCGGAACCGCAGCCCCTGCGCCGGGTCGAGCCAGCCGAACTGCTGCTCCACGGCGTCGTCGATGGCTGCCTGAACCGACGCCGGCATCGCCGCCGCCTGGACCGCGCCCCGCAGCCCATCGCCGCGCGCCACGTCCCCAAACGGCGTCCCGACCCCGAAGATCTGCATCAGCGTGTTGGCCGCTGCGGCGTCGGCGCTCGTCGGGTACCGCTCGTCGTAGGCTGCACGGCCCTCCAGCGCCAAGTAGCGCTCCCTCACCGCGTCGGCATCGACGAACGGCGTGGTCGTGAGCAAGGCGGGCAGCCAATCGAGCTGCTCCATGTGCTCGTGGTAGCCCTTGATGGACACCCCCATCGGCGTGTCCGGCGCATCCAGCCCGTCGACGGTCAGCAGCTGCCGCAGCCCCGCCGCCTTGCCGCCGACCACCGGCCGCAGCTCGGCCATGGGGGGCGCAGACGCCAGGTCGTAGGCCCACGGCAGGCCCGACGGGTCCACCGGCGTCAGCTCCGGCGTCGTCGGCTCGCTCAGCTCGCGCCACTGCTCGTAGTCGCCCCGAGGCATCTGGGCGGCGCGGAATCCGTCGGGGGTGGCTTCCACCACCACCCGTGTGTTCACTCGATTCCACGAGTCCCACTCGGGGTCCGACGTGATGCCGGCCACGTAGATGTTGGGGATTCCGCGGCTTCGCGCGAGCAGCGAGATGTGCGACAGGGGCGTCTGGGGCACCGAGGTCAGCAAGGCTGCGCAGGGCGGCAGGTAGTCGGGAATCTCGTCCACCACGAGCAGATCGGTCGGCTCGGACTCGTCGAGCCCCGGCTCCCCGAAGCGGATGAGCCGCACCCGCCCCGCCGTCAGCCCGGGGTTGTAGACGGCCACCTCGCCCGGGGTCGCGAGCTCCGCGTACCGCGTCGCCCGGCCGGCGTAGGGCAGCCCCTCCGACTCCATCCGCTGCGCGAGCTCCTCCTGGTGCGGCGACCGGATCAGCCAGCGGATGTCGGAGAACTCGGGGGGCCCGGACTCGGCGAGCAGTTCAAAGTAGGTGACCAGCGAGTCGTAGTCGATGTCGTCCCGGTACTCGAGTTCGAACCCCCAGAACGCCTCGCGATCGGCCGTCGCCGGCCGGTGCACGACGGTGCCCACGCCCACGGTCCGGTCGTCGCCGTTGATCGAGTCGTAGAAGTAGCGGGAGAAGAGGCGCTCGCCGGCGAACCGGGCGAGGTCGGTGGGGGCGATCTGCTCCAGCTGCACCGAGTGGGCCCACGCCTCCAACTCCCCCATCGTCCAGAACTGGCCGTCGAACGGCTCGAACCGGTTCAGGTCCCCGAAGGGCTGTCCGTTGAAGTGGCTGAACAGGAAGTACTGGTCGTGGAAGACGTAGAAGTCGCTGTCCACGTAGCGGACCCGCTGGTTCGCTCGGCCGAAGTCGAAGACGTCGAACTTGATGATGCGCAGCTCGCTGCGGTCGCCGGCCAGGGCGAGGTAGCTCTCCTCGGTGCTGATGCACGGGAAGCTGTGGTCGTCGAACTCCCCGTCGGCCGGGGGGGCGAAGCACGGGTCGTCGGGGAAGACGCGGTGGTTGGGGGCGTCGGGCGTCGGCACGCCCACGTTGACCCAGTAGCCGCTGCCGTCGCGCAGCCGGGCCCAGGAGTGGTCCCGCACGGCCGGGGGGACGTCGACGCGGTCCAGGAGGGCCTCGCCCCGGTGCAACTCCAGGCGCTCGCCGGCGGCGGAGACCCCGAACAGCGCGTGCAGGGGCCCCTGCTTCGTCTGCCCGTCGGCCCAGATCAAGAGCCGGTCGCCGGCGGCCAGGGACTCGTCGGGAAGGGCGAGCCTCTGGCCGCCGTCCGTCAGCTCGACGCCGTCCAGATCCACCGGGCCGTCGCCGGCGTTGTAGAGCTCGACCCAGTCGTCGAACTCCGGGCACTCGGGGTCCGCGGGGTCCGTGGCGCCGCTGTCGTTGCGCGCGACGACCTCGTTGATCACCAGGCCCGTGGCGGGAGTGGGCACGGGCGGCACCACCGGCCCGGGGCAGGCGGTCAACAGCACGGAGCTCAGAAGAAGCAGGCGGCGCATGGCATCCACAGGATGCAGGAAGTGAGCCGCCGCGATCGGCCCGGCCGCGCCCGGCGGGCTTCGGCGCCGCCTTCCGGGGGACCCGGAGCGACCCGAGTTTCGGTCCTTCGTCGGTGGATGCTTGCCCGCCCGCGATCCGGCTGGGATCATGGGCCCGCCTCTGCTGGAGTCGACTGATGATTCGTACCGCCCTCGCCGTCGCTGCTTGCCTCTCCTTCGCCGTCCCCGCGTCCGCCGCGGACGACCGCCTGGCCCAGTCCGGGAAGGTCGGAGAGGGCAAAGACAACAAGAGCAAGAAGCTCCAGCCCGGCCCCGACCGGGAGGTGAAGCTCGTCATCGATCAGAAGATTGGATCGAAGACGGGGACCATCGAGTTCATGGGCAGCAAGAAGAGCGGCTTCGTCGAAGGCTTCTTCAAGAAGGGCGCGGACCCGGACTTCTGGTTCTCCACGGACGAGATGGCGATCACCGAGTCGATGGTGGTCATGGCGCCGCTGCCGGTCGGTCTCTACTACGTCGTGCTGATCAACCAGGACGGCGAGCCGCTGCCCGGCAAGGCGGACCTCGTGTCCACGCCCGTCGAGTTGCCCTCGACCATCGACAAGAAGGCCGCGCTGACGGTCATCGTCGATCAGAAGTTCGCCGCCGTCCTCGACGGCAGCTTCCGCACCGAGGCCTACCCCGCTGGCACCGAGCCCCTCAACGTCGGCGAAAGCTCGCCGATGACGGAAGAAGAGAAGGCGGCGGAGAAGACGGCGCGCGAAGCCGCGATGCTCGAGGCGCAGCGGAAGGTCGAAGCGAGCGCCGCAAAGGCCAAGGGCGCCAAGGCCGACGCCAAGACGGACGCCAAGAAGGCCGACGACAAGAAGTAGGGCGGCTCGGTCGCTGCGGCTGCCGGCCGCGGAGCCCGCGGCGGCGTCGCGGCGGGGCTCCCGTCAGGCGTACGGCGAGCCGTCGATGTTCGCCCAGTCCGTCAGCACTTCGACCCCGTCCTTCGTGACGAGGATGGTGTGCTCGAACTGAGCCGACAGCGAGCCGTCGCGCGTGCGCACGGTCCAACCGTCGGACTCGGGCGAGGTGACCTTCCAGCTGCCGACGTTCAGCATCGGCTCGATGGTGAAGGTCATGCCGGCCTTCATGCGCGGGTTGCGCAGGCCGCGGCTGCGGTAGTGGGCGACCTGCGGCTCGGTGTGGAAGTCGCGGCCGATGCCGTGCCCGCAGTAGTCTTGGACGATGCCCAGGCCCAGGTCGGTGGCGTACCGGTCGATGGCGTTGCCGATGTCGCCGATGCGTCCGCCGGGCTTCACCTGGGCGACGCCGATGGCCAGAGCTTCCCGGGCGGCCTCGACCACCTTGACGGCCTCGGCGGAGCAGGCGTCGCGGCCGCCGACGTAGAACGTGGCGCTGGTGTCGCCGTGGTAGCCCGCCAGGATCGACGTGACGTCGAGGTTGACGATGTCGCCGTCCTGCAGGACGTCCTTCGCGCGGGGGACGCCGTGGCACACGACGTCGTTGATCGACGTGCAGAGCGAGGCCGGGTAGCCCTTGTAGCCAAGGGTCGCCGGGGTCGCGCCGTGGTCCAGCGTGAACTCGTGGCACAGCTTGTTCAGCTTTGCCGTCGTCACGCCGGCGACCACGTGATCGCCGAGCATCTTGAGCGTCGCCGCGGCGAGAACGCCGACGGCCCGCATCTTGTCGATCTCAGCGGGGGACTTGATGTCGATGGCCATAGAAGACAGTCCGTACACCTTGGGCTCCACCGGGGGCGGGGACGCCCCCGAACCAGCTAGCGGCGTCCGCCGCCACCACGGGGACCACCGCGACCACCGCCGCCACGCGGACCACCACGTCCACCACCGCCGGAGCGGGGCGCGCCCTTGCCGACGCGCTCGTTCATGAGCTTCTCGACCTGCTCCGGGTCCTCGCCGGCGGCCACGGCCTTCTTGCGCCGCTCCTCCTTGCGCTGCCACTCGAAGAAGCCGCGCAGGGCGGCGGCGACGAGCGCGTCACCGGCGGGGCCCTTCTCACGCAGGCGACGGGCCATGCCCAGGAAGCCCTCGAAGGCGAGGCCCTCGTGGACGGCCCGCTTGATGTCTTCCACGTGGCGCTCGGTCCACTGCTCATCCACCTGCTCGCGATCGGGCAAAACACGCTCCTCGAACTGAATCCCGTAGGTCCGCACCAGCACGTTCCGGGTTCCCAGTTCCTTGCCGCTCATCAAAGAGACGGCGGTGCCTTCCTTGCCCGCGCGGCCGGTGCGGCCGGTGCGGTGCAGGTACACCGCGGGGTCTTCGGGGAGGCTGTAGTTGATGACGTGGGTCAGGTCGGAGACGTCGATGCCGCGCGCCGCGATGTCCGTGGCGCACAGGACGTCGATGTCGCCCCGCTTGATCCGCCCCATGACCCGCTCGCGGGCCTTCTGGGTGAGGTCCGAGCTGATGGGCTCGGCGCCGATCCCCTGCCGCGACAGGAACCGCGCGACGGTGTCGGTGTCGCTGCGGGTGTTGCAGAAGATGATGGCGGACGTGGGCTTCTCCACCTCCATGATGTGCAGGACCTGACGCGGCTTGGGGTACGCCATCGTCGTTTCGTACAGCACGTGGTGGATGTCGGGGTTGACCCGGGCCTCGTCGATGCTCAGGTAGAGCTCCTGCGGGTCCTTGAGGTACTTGCCGATCAGCTGCTTCAGCTTCTCTTCGACCGTGGCCGAGAAGAGCAGGATCTGCCCGGTCTCGGGCATGTTCGAGAGGATGTCGGTGACTTCCTTGAAGAAGCCCATCGACAGCATCTCGTCGGCCTCGTCGAGGATGCCGACCAGCGCATCTTCCAGCTTGAGGTTGCCGCGCCGGATGTGGTCCAGGACGCGGCCCGGGGTGCCGATGATCAGCTCGTGGCCGGCCTCGAGCGCGTCGACCTGCGGACCCATGGGCACGCCGCCGTAGATCGTGATGACCTTGAGGTCCTTGTCGACCGTCAGCAGCTTCGCCTCTTCGGCGATCTGGATGGCCAACTCCCGCGTGGGGGCGAGGCAGATCAGCGAGTGCTTTCGCCGCCCGGCGGGGATCCGCTGCAGCGCGGGCATCAGGAAGGCGGCGGTCTTGCCCGAGCCCGTCTTGGCGCGCACCAGGCAGTCGTCGCCGGTCAGGGCAGCGGGCACGGCCTTGGCCTGCACCAGCGTCGGCTTCTCGTAACCCCGCTTGTCGATCGCCGAGCGAATGTCCGGGGCCAGACCCAGGTCGTCCCAGGTCGCTTCGGGCTCGGGGGGCGTCGTGACCTCGTCGGAGGCGTCGGATTCGTCGATCGGGGAAGTTTCTTCGGTCATCGTCGCGGCTTGTAGCGGCCGGTCCCGAGAAACACAAGCACGGCGGGAGGTTGTGCCTCTTGGAGGGCCTCAGGAATCGACGACCACGCCGGGCACGGTGGAGGCGGGGGGGCGCCGGTTGCGCCGGGTGTCGAGCTCGCTCTCGTCGCGGGTGATGGCCGACAGCTCCGAGGCATCGACGGTCGCGTCCGCCGACCCCGTGAACGCCGCGGGATCCATGGCCGTCTCCTCGTGCGCGTCGGGGGCCTCGTGCCGGTCCTTCTTGCGCAGCCGGCGCTCCTCGCGCATCGCCAGGACCTCCGAGTGGTAGGCCATGAATCCGTCGAGGCACTTGGGGTCGAACCGGGGGCCGCGGCCCTCTTCGAGGTGGGCGAGGACCTCGTCGATGGGCATGGGGTCGCGGTAGTGGCGCTTGCGGGTCAGGCTGTCGTAGACATCGGCGATGGCGATGATCCGCCCGGCCAGCGGGATCTGCTCGCCGGCGAGCCCGAACGGGTAGCCCTTGCCGTCCATCCGCTCGTGGTGGCTGGCGGCCATCATCGGCAAGTCCCGCAGATCGTCGGGGAACTCGATCTTGCTGAGGATGTCGTAACTGAACCGGGGGTGGAGCTTGATGTGCTCGTACTCCTCCGGGGTGAGGCGACCCGGCTTCTTGAGCACCGCGTCGTCGATCCCGATCTTCCCGTAGTCGTGCAGCAGCGCGGCGTAGTAGATGGAGTACTGATCCTCGACGCTGATCCCCATGGCCCGGGCGGTGCCGACCGAGTAGTGAGCCACGCGCGCCGAGTGGCCGGCCGTCAGCCCGTCCCGTGCGTCGATCGACGCCGCGAGGCCGCGCATCATCGACTCGAGCATCCGGCGCTGGTCCTCGACCAGGGCGATGCGCTCCAGGATGCCGCCGGCCTGGTGAGCCACCGCGATCAGCCACTCGAGCGCGTCCTCGTGGTCCTTGCGCAGCGACTTGTGGGTGTCGACGTAGATGACGCCCCAGACCTTCTTGGCCGACGCGATGGGCGCCGCGAAGATCGACCGGATCGACTGCATGACGACGGACTTGCTGCCTTCGAGCCGCTGGTCGCGGGCGGCGTCCAGCGTGAGCATGCCGACGCCCTCATCGAACACCCGCTGCGTCACCGTTCGGATCGGCATGAACGGGGCCTGGGGCCGCTGGAACGGGGGCGTCTCCAGCGACGTGTCGCTGTCGGGGTCGACGCCGAGGGAGATGGGACCGAGCAGGGTGGTGTGCTTGAGGGACTCGCGCTCGCCGAGCACGCCCCAGACCCGCGGCTCCAGGCCGGAGTCGTCCTCGAGGAGGACCATGCCGCGCTCGACGGGCATCTGGTCCAGGACCTGATCGAGCAGGATCTCGCACAGCTCGTCGCTGCTGCGGACCTCCATCAGGTCGTTGGTCAGGCTGATCATCGCGCGCAGGCGCGACTCCATCCGCTTGTAGTGAGGCACCCGCGCGTCCTGCTTCGCGAACGCGGGGATCACCTGGTCGGTGGAGTTGAGGTAGACGGACTCGCGAACCGCCGTGACGCGCACGATCTCCGTGCTGCTGTCGTCGTTCTCGGGCTCGACGGTGGCGTCGGCGGAGACGAGTTCCTGCACCGCGAGGCGGATGCCGTCGGGGCTGCCCAGGGTGATGGAGTCGCCGTCCAGGAGCAGCGTCTTCTGGACGCGGGTGCCCTGACGGTAGGTGCCCGAGGTGCTGTGCAGGTCCTGGAAGACGACCCCGCCGTCGTGGGCCCAGACGTTGCCGTGGCGCCGCGAGATGTAGGGCGAGATGATCTGCAGATCGTTCTCGGGGGCGCGGCCGATGGCAACCGGCCCGCGCTCGGCCGGCAGCAGGTCGATGCACCGCTCTCGGCCATCGGGTTCCGTGACGGTCACCCGCCAGCCGTTGTTCTCAATCGCTTGCACGGCGCCATTCTCGCAGCCCGTCTCCCCCCCCACAACCGGCCCCAAGGAGGCTGTGCAAGCTTGCTCCCACAGGGTCCCCGTGTTACCTACGCGACGCCCGAAGAGGGGGCGCCCCGGGAGTCCTGATGAGCTACACGGCGTGGTTGACGCTCGCAATCGGTCTGCTGCCTGCCTTCGCGGCGGCGGCTGACCTTTCGATTCCCCACGAGCGCTACGTGCTCGACAACGGCCTGGAGGTCTTGCTAGCGCAGGATCCAGCGGTGCCGGTGGTGCACGTGGAGGTCTGGTACCACGTGGGCAGCAAGGACGAGGCGGCGGGCCTTTCGGGCTTCGCTCACCTGTTCGAGCACCTCATGTTCCAGGGCAGCGAGCACTTCGATGACGAGTTCTTCGGCCCCCTGCAGGAGGTCGGCGCGCGCATCAACGGCACGACAAACTCCGAACGCACCAACTATTTCGAGACCGTCCCGTCGGGCGGCCTGGAGCGGGCGCTCTGGATGGAGGCCGATCGCATGGGCTTCCTGCTGCCGGCGCTGACCCAGGCGAAGCTCGACAACCAGCGCGATGTCGTGCGCAACGAGCGGCGGCAGAACTACGAGCTGCGGCCCTACGGGCAGTCGCGCGGCGTGCTCGCCGAGGCCCTGTGGCCGGTCGGGCACCCCTACCACCACCTGACCATCGGCTCCCACGAGGACCTGGAGCGGGCGAGCCTCGACGACGTCAAGGCGTTCTTCCGCACCTGGTACGTGCCCAACAACGCCACGTTGGCGGTGGTCGGGGACTTCGACCCGGCGGCGGCGAAGGCCATGATCCAGCGCTACTTCGGCCCTCTGCCGGGCGGGCCGGAGCCGAGCCCCGTGACCTCCGTGGAGGCGCCGTTGCCGGCGGCCCAGCGCATCGAGATGACGGACGACGTCAAGCTGACGCGCATTCAGTTCGCCTGGCACGCGCCGGCGTTCTTCGCCGACGGCGACGCCGACCTGGACGTGCTCAGCACGGTCCTGACGTCGGGCAAGGCGAGCCGGCTGCACAAGCGGCTGCTGCTCGACGACCGCAGCGCCACATCGGTGTCCGCCTACCAGGCGAGCGCGGGACTCGCGAGCACCTACAACGTCGTCGCGACGGTGGCCCCCGGGCACACGGTCGCGGAGGTCGAGGCGGCCATCGCCGAGGAGCTGGCGAAGATCGTGGCCGAGGGCCCGACGGAGGCCGAGATCGAGCGGGCGCGCAACGACTGGCAGAAGTCGTTCTTCGGCCGCATGGAGCGGGTCGCGGGTCGCGCGGGGCTCCTGCAGTCCTACAACCACTTCACCGGCGACGCCGGGTTCGTGCAGAAGGACCTGGACCGCTACCTGGGGGTCACCGCCGAGTCGGTGAAGGCCTGGGCCAGCAAGGTCCTGCTGGAGGAGCACCGCGTCGAGGTTGTCGTGGCGCCCGGCGAAGGAGGTGAGAAGTGAAGAACCTCCTGCTGTTGCTGCTCGTCCTCCCCACCGCAGCGCTCGTGGCCTGCGCCACCGACGTCCCCAAGGACGCCCCCGAGGACAACGACCCGGCCCCCGCCGCCGACGCGGACCCCACCGCCTGGCCGGCCATGCCCGCCATCGGCGAGACGCCGGCGTTCACGGTGCCCGCGGCGGAGACGTTCCAGCTCGCCAACGGCGTCCCCGTCACCCTGGTCCGAGCGGGCGCCGTGCCCCTCGTGCAGGTGCAGCTGAACCTCTACCGCGGCACCGCTGAGGACCCGGCCGGCAAGGCGGGGCTGGCGTCGTTCGCGGCCGACATGCTCAACGAGGGCACTGAGTCCCGCTCCGCCGTGGAGCTGAGCGAAGCCCTGGCCGACCTCGCGACCGACATCGGGTTCGGCGCCGGGCTGGAGTACAGCTACGCCCGCCTCGACGCGCTGGAAGGGAAGCTCGACGACAGCCTCGGGCTGCTCGCCGACATGGTGCAGCGGGCGTCCTTCCCCAAGGAGGATGTAGCGCGCGTGCGCGAGGACCGGCGCAACTCCCTGACCGCGCGGCGCGCCGAAGCGTCGGCCGTCGGCCAGGAGGTCTTCCGCAAGATCCTCTTCGGCGACCAGTACCTGGGCCGACCCGGGGCGGGGACGCTGACCGACCTCGATGCGATCGGCCGGGCCGACCTGCTGGCCTGGCACGGCAGCGTCTGGACGCCCGGCAACGCAGGGTTCGTGGTCGTCACGCGGCTCGAGCGGGGCGTCGTCGAGGCGGCGCTCAACAAGCACTTCGGGCAGTGGGCGGCGGCGAAGGCCGAGCCCCCGGTTCGGGCCACGTTCGAGTTCCCGGTCGCCGAGGGCCGCCGGATCTTCTGGGTCGACAAGCCGGCCGCGACGCAGTCCTACGTGGTGCTGGGCGGAGTGGGCCCGAAGTTCGACCGGGCGCGCTCCAGCGCTCGCGGACTCGGCAACTTCCCCCTGGGCGGCAACTTCACGAGCCGCATCAACATGAACCTGCGCGAAGACAAGGGCTACACCTACGGCGCCCGGACCAGCGTGGCTCAGGAGCTGCGGGGCGGGATGTTCCAGGCACGCGCGTCGGTGAAGGCCACGACCACCGCGGCGTCGCTGACCGAGTTCCTGATGGAGATCGACGGCGCGCTGGGCGACCGGCAGATCACGCCCGAGGAGCACGCCACCGGCGTCTCCAACCGACTGCAGGGCTTCCCCGGTCGGTTCGAGACGATCGGCTCCGTTCTGGGGCAGTTCGCCTCGGTCGACGGCGAGAAGCTCGGCCCCGATTGGCTTCGGGACTACCCCACTCGCGTGTCCGCCGTGACCGTCGAGGACGCCCGTGCGGGTCTGTCTGAGGTGGTGAGTGCGGCCAACCTGACTGTCGTCATCGTCGGAGACTGGGCCCTTGCGGGCGCCGACGTCGAGGCCCTAGGCGTCGCGCCCATCACGTTCCTGGACGAATTCGGCGCTCCCGCCGAACGTCCCGCTGCTCCCTGAGGTTCTCCATGCGACCCCTCCTCAAGACCACCGCTGTTCTGGGCCTCGCCGCCCTGCTCCTGCCGGGAGCCGTCGTCGGCGCCGACGTCGACGACGCCAACCTCGAGGGCCTGCTCGAGAGCGACCGCATCAAGCCCGGGAGCCTCGAGCGCAAGCTGCTGCGCAAGGGCGCGAAGGCTGGCGCCCGCTACCGCGCCCTGACGGGCATGTACGTGCTGCGCGTGCCGTCGGAGCGGGCGTGGTCCGACGTCGTCGGGCCCGCCCTCGAGGAGGCGATCGACTCCGATCGGCCCATGGAGAGCCTGCGCACGACCCTGCTGGACATGGGCGACTCCCTGCTGTCCGGCCCGGACCATCCGGGCGCCATGATCTCGTTCGAGCTGCCCGGTCGTCGCGGTGAGGGCTTCGTGACCCTGGCCGCGCCGCTGCTGATCGGCCCCGACAGCCCCGGCCACGTCGAGGCCAACAAGTTCCGCGTCGTGACCGGCGTGTCCGTGTCCGAAGTGGGCCGGCGCGACGACCCCGTGGTGGAGGCCCTGGGCCTCAAGTCGCTGCCCGATCAGTGGACCAGCGGCGAGGTCCGCATGCCCAAGCTCAACGGCCTGCCCGACAGCGGTGGCGGGGCCTGGGTCAAGTACAAGGGCCGCAGCTACGACCGCGGCGGCGACCAGGAGAAGACCGCCGAGACCATCTACCGGATCCTCAACCGCGAGGACATCCGCGTGGGCCGTGCCCGCGTGTGGCCGGGCGACTCGGGCGACCGCGAAGGCGTCCGCGACGTCCTGAACTCGGCGCGCTACCGCACCCGGATCATCGACGGCAGCGACAGCCTCATGAGCATCCTGCGCACCGACGCAGACGACTGGGAGTGGGACGAGAAGCGGGTCAAGCACCCGACCCGCTTCGGCATCGCGACGGTGTCCATGAACGCCGAAGTCGACGAGGGCGACGGCCGCGAAGAGAAGGCTGAGATCTTTGCCTTCGTCTACTTCTACACGCCCCTGTTCATCGACTTCGACTCGGCCCACCTGTACGCCAAGGTCTCGCCGGAGTTCTTCGGCAAGGCGGTTCAGAAGGGCGAGCTGCCCTTCTTCGACGGCGACGGCGAGCCCTACTTCTACAAGGGCCACCTCGACCGTTGGGTCCAGGGCATCGGCCTGGACACCCAGGGCAGCTCGGTCTCCCGCAAGCGCGTGCCCGACACCGTCGGCCGCTGGTTGCGGGACGAGGACGACTCGCGGGTCGCGCGCTCCGTGGAGAAGCTGGCCGAGAACCCGTCGGGCTGGCCCATCCGCCTGGACGAGGACGACGACGACCGGGACCGCCCGCTCCGTCTGCGGGTCCACAAGCAGGACCTGGGCAACTGGCTCAAGCGCCTCAAGAAGGGCTTCCGCCCCGACGTGGAGCGGTTTGAGGAGCAGTTCTGGTCCGTGCTCGACGAGACCGACGGCGTGCGCATCAAGCTCGGCAAGGTCTTCCGTGGGGGCGACGTCTCCTACGACGGGGGCGACGCCGTGGCCGACGGCGACGACGACGACGACGACGACGACGACCGGGATCGCCGGCGCGAGGACGACGACGACGACGACGACGATCGGGCCGACGAGGATCGCCGGCGCCGCAGCGCCGACGCCGAGCGGCGCCGGGCCGAGGACGACGAGCGCGCCGAGTCCATGCGCCGACGCGAAGAGGAGGCCCTGTCCAGCAAGGAGCGGGCTCGCCTCGAGGAAGATCGCAAGCGCGAGGACGACCGCAAGCGCGAAGAGGACCGCAAGCGCGAAGAGGACCGCAAGCGGGCCGACGAGCGCCGCCTGGCCGACGAGGAGCGCCGGGCCGACGAGGAGCGCCGCCGCGAGGAGCAGCGCGCCGCCCAGCTCGCCGAGGAGGCGCCCCTGGAGGTCCGCATCCGCGACGTCGCCTTCGGCACGCCGGCCGAGGGCAAGCCCTACCTGGCCACGCGGGCGGGCAAGTCCATCCCCATCAAGGTCTCCTACGAGTCCGAGGGCAACGCATCGGGCCACAAGGTCCGGGTCGTGGCCCAGGCCTACGACGACGAGGGCACGCCCATCGAGGGCTTCGTCACCCGCAGCTCGGAGTCGACTCCGTCCTCCGGTGAAGGCTCGGTGTCGACCTACCTGAAGATCCCCAGCGACTACTCCGGCGACAAGGAGGGCAGCTACCTCATCGTCGCGACCCTGGAGCTGGACAAGGTGCCCGTGCGGGGCGAGCGCGAAGAGCTCGTGCACGTCGGCAAGCCGCTGCTCATCAAGAGCGCCGAGCTGGACCCGTCCGTGGTCGTGCCCGACGAGGAGATCGAGCTGCTCATGGACCTGCAGGTCGGCGGCTGGTCCGTCGAAGACGAGGTCAAGCTGTCGGTCAAGGTGGTCTACGAGGTGGGCGGCCAGACGAAGGTCGACGAGTTCCCGCTGACCCGCGGCAACGGCCTGCACGAGCTGGGCATCGACCTGCGCGTGCCCAGCGACCTGCCGTCGGGCGACGGCAAGTGGATCGTGGAAGTCACCGAGCCTTCGGGCAGCAAGGTCGGCAAGAGCGGCGACCTGCGGGTGTTCGGCAACGAGGTCGTGTCCGGCGGAGGCGGCGGGCGTCGCGGCGGCAGCCGACGAGGCCGCGTCGACGACGAGGACGAAGATCCGCTGGCCGGCATCGAGGTCGATCGCAGCAGCCGTGAGCGCGAGCGCGAGTACGTCCGCGGCGACGGAGACAGCGCCGGCGAAGACGAGGACGACGACGCGTGGGACTTTGACGAGGTCGAAGACGACGAGTTCGAGAAGAAGGAACGCGCGCGCAAGAAGGCCGAGCGCGAGCGCCGCGAGGAAGAGAAGGCCCAGGAGGCGAAGGAAGAGCGCCGTCGTCGCGCCGAGGCTGAGAAGCGTCGGGCCGAGGAAGAGGAGCAGGCCGCCGAAGAGGAGGAGCGCCGCGCCGCCGAGGCTGAGAAGCGCCGCCGGTCCGAAGAGAAGAAGCGTCGCGCCGACGAAGAGAAGAAGCGTCAGGCCGAGGAAGAGGCTGAGGCTGAGGCGAAGCGCAAGGCGGACGCCAAGCGCAAGGCTGAGGAAGACGCCGCGGCGGACGAGGACCTCGACGAAGACCTCGACGAAGACGAGGACCTCGATGAGGACGAGGACGACTTCGACGAGGAAGAGGACCTCGACGAGGACGAGGACGAGGACGACTTCGATGAGGACGAAGACGACTTCGACGAGGACGAAGACGACTTCGACGACCTCGACCTCGACGACGAAGAGACGGACTCGCCGCCGCCGAAGAAGGGCAAGGCGAGCAAGCCTGCGAAGAGCAAGCCCGGCAAGAGCAAACCTGCGAAGGGCAAGCCTGCGAAGAGCAAGCCTGCGAAGGGCAAGCCTGCGAAGAGCAAGCCGGCCAAGGCCAAGCCGGCGAAGTCTGAGCCCGAGCCCGAAGAGGACGACGAGTTCGACGACTTCGCCGACGAGGACGAGGACGAGGACGAGGACGAGGACTTCGACGAGGTGGACGCCGACGAGGACGCCGACCTGGACGACGAGGACGCGGACCTGGACGACGAGGACTCCGCCGACGCCGACGAGGACGCGGACCTGGACGACGAGGACGCCGGCGGGGACGCCGACATGGACGACGAGGACGCCGACCTGGACGACGAGGCGGACGCCGCGGCCGATGCCTCCGAGGACGAGGACGACGCCGACCTGGACGTGGACCTGGACGACGAGATCGAAGAGGACCTCGATGAGGAGCCCGAGCCGGCCCCGAAGTCGAAGCCCGCCAAGGCCTCGAAGCCCGGCAAGAGCAAGCCGGCGAAGGCTGGGAAGCCCGGCAAGAGCAAGCCCGGCAAGAGCAAGCCCGGCAAGGGCAAGGCGTCCAAGCCCGGCAAGGGCAAGAAGGCCGAGCCCGAGCCCGAGCCCGAGCCCGAACCGGAGCCCGAGCCCGTGGCCGACGCTGGCCCCGACACGTCGGAGCAGCTGCCGATGTCGGACTGGCCCGACTTCTACTTCGAGCCCGACGAAGAGGCCGACGCGATGATGGACGCCGAGGCGTCGGCCGTCGGCATCGTCCACGTCTACGGCGACGCCGGCCTGCGCACGGCGCACTGGGCGAAGCTCTGGGAAGACTCGGGCGCGCCCGAGTGGTTCTGGATCATCCATCCCGGCCGCGGCCCCGGTCAGCTGCGCTTCGAGCGCTACTCCAACGACGACTCCGAGTGGCAGTCGGTGCACCGCGCCGACACCCGCTGGGACGACCCCGGGGCCGAAGGCGAGGGGACCTTGATGATCCTCAAGGTGCTCAAGGGCTTCATCCCGCTGCTCGGCAGCGACGTGGAGTTCGGCGAGTACTGATGCCCCGGTGGGGGGCGCTCGACCGGAGCGCTCCCTACCGCAGCATCGGCAGCATCCGCGCGGCCAGGATGGCGCACAGGATGTAGCCCACCGTCGACGGCGCCGGCATGCCCAGCAGCCGCGGCGCATCGGACGACAGCGCGAGGCTGGCCCCCACGAACAGCGCGCCGGCGCTCAGCGCCTGGGCCAGACGGTTGACCTGGGCATCGCGCCGCGCGAGGTCCTCGGGGCGCTCTTCGACCACGGCGCGCAGCCGCAGCTTCCCCTCCTGCAGCTCCGTGATGAGCTGCCCGGCCACCATCGGCAGGCGCCGGCTCGAGTAGCGGAAGCTCATCAGCCAGAACATCAGCTCCTGCTGCAGGCGCTCGGCGCTGTACTGCTGGGCCACCATGCGGGCCACGAACGGCTGCATCGTCGCCAGGGGGTCCACCTCCGGCAGCAGCATCTTGGCGAGGCCCTCGGTCGTGATGAGGGCCTTGAAGAACATCGTGTAGACCGGCGTCGCGCGCACGCCGTGCTTGTTGGCGCGCTGCATGAGGTCCCGCAGGAAGTCGGCGACCTGGATTTCGCCCACCGCCTTGCCGAAGAGCTGCCGCTCCATCAACTCGGCGACGTCTTCCTCCCACGCGCCGTAGTCCACGACGTTCTGCTTCACGGCCAGCTCGAAGTAGATGCGCGCGATCGTGCGTGCGTCCCGCTGCTGCACGGCGAAGAACAAGTCGACGAGGTCCCGCTTCGTGTCCGGCGACAGCCGGCCGACCATGCCGAAGTCGAGCAGGATGAGGTCCGAGTTGGCCTCCACGAAGACGTTCCCGGGGTGCATGTCGCCGTGGAAGAAGCCGTCCTCCAGCAGCATCTTGAAGGCCGCCTCCAGGTACCGCTCCCCGACCAGCTTCATGTCGAACCCCGCCGCCCGCGCGCGGCTGATCGGGGTGCCGTGCATGAACTCCATGGTCAGGATGTCCTGGGTGCTCAGTTCGCCGTAGATGTGCGGGATCCGGATCCAGCTGACCTCCTCGAAGTTCGTGCGGAACTGCTCGGCGTTGCGGGCCTCGTTGCGGAAGTCCGTCTCCTCGGACAGCGCGCGCCGCAGCACGGCGACCGTGCCCGGCAGGTCGAACAGCCCCGCCTCAGGGAGCTGCACCTGCACGTGCCGCGCGAGGAACTGCAGGATGGACAGGTCCGTCTCGATGCGGCGCCGCAGCCCCGGCCGCTGCACCTTCACCGCGACCTCGTGCCCGTCGTGGGTCACGGCCCGGTGGACCTGGGCGATCGACGCCGTCGCGAACGGGACCTCGTCGAACTCCTCGAACAGGTTGCTCGGCGGCCCGTCGAGGCTCGCCTCGAACTGCGCGACGATGGCGTCCCACGGCTCGGGGCCGACGTCGTCCTGCAGCGTCTGCAACGCCGCGATGTAGTCCCGGGGCAGGAGGTCCTCGCGGGTGGACAGGACCTGGCCGGCCTTCACGAACGTCGGCCCGAGATCCCGGATGACCAGACACACCCGCTCGGGCGTCGGCTGGGCCTCGCCGGGGTCGTCCATGAAGCGGCGCAGAAGGCCGATTCCCGGGACCTCGATGTTGGCCACGAGCCAGCCCAGGCCGTGCCGGGCGAGCACCTGAGCGATCTCCTGGAGGCGGCCCAGGTCCTTGACGACCTGCCTTGCCCCCAGGGCTACGTCTGCGACCTGTCGCACCAGCGCCATCGGCGGAGGGTATCACCGGCTGGGCCCCCCACTGAGCCGGTTGCACGGCCGCAGGTCCGCTCCTACCCTCCCGCCACTCGTGCTCGCCGCCGGACTCCCCGCTTTGACCAACCTCGCCACCATCGTCCAGGTGATCCTGGGCTTCGGCCTGGTCGTGTTTCTGCACGAGTTCGGCCACTTCGCCATGGCGAAGAAGAACGGCGTCAAGGTCGAGAAGTTCGCCATCGGCTTCGACTTCTTCGACCTGAAGCTCTTCTCCTGGCGGCGCGGGGAGACCGAGTACGTCGTCGGAGCGTTCCCCCTGGGCGGCTACGTGAAGATGCTGGGGCACAACGAGTTCAGCCAGGAACTCGACGACACGGCCCGAGACCCGCGCAGCTTCCAGGCCCGGCCCATCGGCGCCCGCGTCCAGATCATCGCCGGCGGCGTCATCGCCAACTTCGCCTCGGCGTTCGTCCTGTGCTTCCTCGCCACGCTCATCGGCTACCACCAGATCCCGGCCAAGGTCGGCTTCGTCAGCGTCGACGCGCTGCGCCAGGGCTTCGAGCCCGGCGACGACGTGGTCTCGGTCAACGGCAAGAAGATCCGGGACTTCACGAACCTCATCGTCCGCTACGCGACGGCGCCCGCCAACAGCGTCGCCGACGTCGTGGTCGACCGGGGAGGCGAGCGGATCGAGCTGCGGGTCCCGGTCACCGCCCCCGAAGGCGGCGACGACGGCTTCGACAACGCGCCGCCGTTCTGGACCGGGGTGGAGCTGCTCGCGGGCTCCCTGCTCGAGGGCCTCCCGGCCGAGGCCGCGGGCGTGCACCTGGGCGACGAACTGCTCGCCGTCGACGGGGTGCCCGTCCGCCACTGGGGGCACTTCCAGCAGCTGGTCTCCGCCCGCCCGGACGGGCTCACCCTGCACGTGGGCCGCGTGGTGGACGGCGAGCGCACGGAGCTGGATCTGGCGGTCTCCCCGAAGCCGCGCAACGCCGACGCCTTGCCGAAGTACCTGCTGGGCGCCGGGCCCGCGTGGCCCGCCGTCGTCGACTTCGTCCAGCCCGACAGCCCCGCCGCGGCCGCGGGCCTGAAAGCCGGCGACGAGATCACCCACGTGGCCGACGTCGCCGTCGACTCCTGGTTCGCCGCCTACGTCGAAGCGTCGTACGGGGTGCCGGCCGACGCCCCTGTGCCGTTGCGGGTCCGCCGCGACGACACCTCGCTGGACGTCACCGTCGCCCGGGGCCCCGTGGAGAACTGGTCCATCTACTACGCGCTGCCGGACCTCGGCATCGTCAGCGAGATGCCCCTGGAGCTGACGCTGGGCACCGTGGAGCCCGGCGGCCCCGCCGCCCGCGCTGGCCTGCGCCCCGGCGACCGCGTCCGCCGCGTGGCGGGGCTGTACATGCCGGGCGACACGACGCTGACCTGGGAGCAGGTCGACCCGGTCTGGTCCCAGGTGGTGGGGCTGCTCGACAAGCTCGTCGAGCCCAAGATCACCCTGGAGATCGACCGCGGCACCCAGCGCATGACCATCGACGTGCCGGTCGTCGAGTCGACCCGGCTCGTGAACACGGGCTACCTGGGCCTGGGCGCGGCGCGCCTCGAAGTGAACATGCGCCAGGGCGTGGTGGGGGCCGCGAAGCACGCGCTGGTGCGTCCGTGGCAGCTGCTGGGGGAGACCGTCGACGGCCTCGTCTCGGTGCTCAGCGGCAACGTCTCGCCGAAGAACTTCTCCGGCCCCGTCGGCATCTTCGCGGCCATGTCGCACTTCGCCCGCAAGTCCACGGGCGACCTGCTCGACTTCCTGGCGCTGCTGTCCGTGAACCTCGCCGTCGTGAACTTCCTGCCGATCCCCGTCACCGACGGCGGCCACTTCCTGTTCCTGATGTACGAGAAGTTCAAGGGCCAGCGCATGGACGAAGAGATCGAGGCGCGGTTCCAGTGGGCCGGCCTCGTCTTCATCCTGCTGCTGATGATCTACGTGACCTTCCACGACATCGGCCGGGTCGCGAGGGCCTTGGGCTTCGGCTGAGCGCACCGGCGCGCAATGCGCCGGGCCCGATCCTTGTAGGATCCGCCACCCCCTCACCGAGGAGCCTCACCGTGTCCGATCAGCTGCCCCCCTGGGCGGAGACCCTCAAGCAGCGCTACGTCAGTGGCGCCAGCAGCCTCTTCGTCTTGCACGGCAACGTGCACGACCTGGTTCCCCTGGGCGGTCGGTACCTGCCGCTGCGGGACTTCCTCGCGGCCCTGCTGGGGCGCAGCAAGGACACCGTGGCGTTCTACGACGTCGCTTCGGGGCTGACGTTCGCGGACAAGAAGATGGAGCAGCCGTTCCGCAACGCGGTCAACGCGCGGCGCCTGCTCGACGGCCGGCCGGAGCTGCCCCTGGCCATGCCCCGGGACCCGTACCGGTTGTTCCCCTGGCTCGAGACCTTCATCCGCGACTCCAGCCAGCACGGCGCGGTGATCATCGAGTACGCCGAGACCGTCGTGCCCGACGGCGACGTCTCGTTCATGGGCGAGCAGGACCGCGCGATGCGGGTGACCGTGCAGCGGTGGTCCAACGACCCCGCGCTGCTGGCGACCGACAACATCGTGATCCTCATCACGGAGAACTTCGCGAACCTTGACCGCACGGTCCGCTCGGCGCCGCGCCTGTCGGCCATCGAGATCCCGCTGCCCGACGAGGTCGAGCGGCGCGCGTTCGTGGACAGCCGCCTGGACCGGGTCGGCAGCGTCGGCATGAGCGCCGAGAAGCTGGCTCAGGGCACCGCGGGCCTCGACAACTTCCAGATCGAGACCCTGATCCGCGAGGTGAAGCACGGCGGCGGCAAGGTCACGCCCCAGCAGATCAGCGACATCAAGCGGCGCGCCATCGAGCAGGAGTGCTTCGGGCTGGTCGAGTTCGTCGAGAGCGAGCACGACTTCTCGGTCGTCGGCGGCATGGAGCCGATCAAAGAGGCGCTGCGGCGGGTGGTCGCGGCGGTGCATGCCGGCGAGAAGCGCAAGGTGCCCATGGGCATCCTCATCGTGGGCCCCATGGGCACGGGCAAGAGCTTCATGATGGAGGCCTTCGCCAACGAGTGCGGCATGACCACGATCAAGCTGAAGAACTTCCGCGACAAGTGGGTGGGCAGCACCGAAGGCAACCTCGAGAAGATCCTCACGATCATCAAGGCGCTGGGGAACACGCTCGTCGTCATCGACGAGGGCGACCGCTCCATCGGCGGCCAGGGCGGCGCCGGCGAGGGCGACGGCGGGGTCGACTCCCGGGTGATCGCGCGGCTCAAGGAGTTCATGTCCGACACCTCGCACCGGGGCTCGATCATCTTCGCGATGATGACGAACCGGCCCGACAAGCTCGACGCGGACATGAAGCGGCCCGGCCGGTTCGACCTGAAGCTGCCGTTCTTCCCGCCCCAGACCGAAGAGTCGCGGCTGGCGATCACGAAGGCGCTGCTGCGCAAGAACAAGATCAAGAGCCGCATCAGCGACTGGTCGAAGCTGTCCGACGACCTGGCCGGCATGACCGGCGCGGAGATCGAGGCGATGTTGCTGTCGGCGCTGGCGTTCTGCGAAGACCGCGGCGCCAAGATCGTCACCGGCGAGGACGTGCAGGCCGCTCTGGACGACTACATCCCGTCCCAGGACGCGGCGATGATGCACTACATGGAGCTGCTGGCCGTGTTTGAGGCGAGCAGCCGCAAGATGCTCCCCGAGAAGTACCGGAACATGTCCACCGCCGAGCTGAACGCGTCGCTGCGGTTGCAGCAGCAGCAGCTGCTCAAGCCGTAAGCCGGGCTGCGCGCCGAAGGTCCCGCGGGCGTCCGCGCGCGCGCATGAGCCGGGCGATGTGGGCCCGGCTCGCGCAGGGGACGCCGGCGACGTCGACGCGGTCGGTCCAGGCTTCGGGAAAGGGCAGGGGCTCGCAGGTGTAGGTGACGTCGACGACGAGCCGGCGGCCGCGCGGGGGACCGAGCACGCCGCGGAAGTACAGACGGTCGTCGTCGCCCCGGATCGCGCCGGGGCCCACGGGATCGTTCCAGGACCACAGCCGCCCGTCGTGGGCGGCGAGGACGGCCGCGGCGCGGGCGGCGTCGGCGGGGTGCAGCAGCAAGTCCAGGTCCTTGGGCGGAGCCTCCAGCCGATCGGGCGCCAGCCGCGCCACCGCCGCGGTCCCGATGACGACGAAGCGCACGCCGGCGCTGACCAGGGAGTGGAGGACTTCGGTGTCGTTGAGGGTGCCCGTGGGGCGCCGCCCGACCAGGACGTGCTCGTGAGTGCGGTTGGTCTCGCGGCCGCCCGGTCTCGGCGGGTAGACGAGCACGCGGTCTTCGCCCAGCTCGAAGCGCTCTCCGAGCAGCCGAGCGGCGGCCCAGGCCTGCGGAACCACCCGGTCGTGGACCGTGTTGGGCAGGACCAACACCGCGGCGCGGCCTTCGCCCAGGACGCCCAGCATCGCGTCGAGCACCTCGGCCAGAAGGTCTTCCCAGGCGGGCAGGTCGCGGCCGGACAGCTGGCCGTCGGCGGTGGGTCCCGCGCCGGTGACGAAGGGGACGCTGGCGATGGCGAGTCCGCACGACGCCGGGGCCAGGGGCGGGGTGCGGGCGTCGGCGACGAGGAGTTCGGCGGGGCACTCGTGCTGGAGCAGTCGCTGGCGGTTGAGGACGGCGCGGCCGGGGTCGATCTCCAGGCCGATGGCGTCGCGCCCCTCGGCGTGGGCCGCGAGCAGCGTGGTGCCGAAGCCGGCGAAGGGGTCGAGGACGCGATCGCCCGGTTCGCTGTAGTCGGCGATGAGCGGCCGCATCGTGGTCACCCAGCCGCAGTCCACGGCCCCGGCAGGATCGGCGGCCGCGATCGCGGGATCGAGGCCGTACGCCGGGTCCTCATGTTCCACGTGGATCCAGGAGCGCAGCGTCATCGGGACAGCACCTGGCGATCGGGATCCCAGTCGGCGCCCAGGGTGCCGTCGCCGAACAGGATCAACTTGTGGATCACGTCGCTGTCGTGGCGCTCCTTCATCTCGACGTAGTCCGATGCCTCGACGGCGACGGTCGTGTGGCCTCGCCAACGGCCCCGCAGCGTCCAGAAGTAGTAGCCGGCGACCAGCTCCGTCGGCTCGAACCGGTCGTCGGCCAGCAGCGCCGCCGCCACGGGTTCGGCCGGGGCCCGGGCGTCGTCGGCGTAGCGCTTGCCGGCCGTGTCGCGGTAGGCATCGCCCAGGCGGGCCAGTTCCCGGAACACGACGTCGTGCAGGCCGTGGTCTGAAGCCCACTGCAGGTAGCGGTTGGCTCCTTCGGGGCCGCTGACCCCCGCCTTCTGCAGCACGCAGACCAGCCGAACCTCCGCGAGGCGGCGGGCGGCGTGGGCGGCGTCCAGCCACCGGCGGGTGTGCCGGACGGCGACGTCGTCGCGGAACCGCATGATCCAGTTGTTGGCGGCGTCGCCCTCGTGGTGGCGGCTGAGCTCGAACCGGTCCAGACCCAGGGGCTTCAGCGCCTCGAGCCCTCCGCCCAGCAGCCCCGCGGCGTTGCTGTAGAGGACCTTGTCGGTCCAGCAGCCCCCGGCTGCCTCGTGCGCGCGCGACTCCTTGACGACCCGCCGGAGCCAGTCGACGTCGTCCGTTGCTTCGAGGCCCGACAGGGACAGGCCCATGGGCAAGGACCGCAGATCGCGCAGGACGCAGCCCAGGCGATCGCCCCAGCCCGGACCGGCTCGCAGGCTGGCGGCGAGGCGGCGGCTGTCGCGGTGGCGCAGGGTCTCCGAACAGAAGCGACAGCGGGCCGAGCACGGCTTCGCCGACGCGAACGGGGTGAAGGTGACCGGCAGGCCCACCCGCCGGGCTCGGCCGGCGATCTCGTGGGCGATCGTGCGCCCCCCCGGCCGACGGAGCCGGACGGTGAGGGCGCGCCCCCGCAACGCTGGGAGCAGGCGGGAGCGGCCGAGCAGTCCGAGGCGGGCTCGGGGCAGGCCGTCGAGCGACACCGGTCGGGGCGCGGCGAGCTCCCTGCTCGGGGTGTCGTCCTCGCCGGGGTCGGGGCAAGGCAGGGGGGCAGCGTCCAGGTCCATGGTCGGCTCCTCCT
>Ga0055584_100000071_pt1 | contig 86895 bp, 71 predicted proteins | sample OSDHelmetaG_FD_58716 | JGI IMG/M metagenome (GOLD analysis project Ga0055584, IMG submission 58716) | Pelagic marine sediment microbial communities from the LTER site Helgoland, North Sea, for post-phytoplankton bloom and carbon turnover... | ecosystem: Environmental > Aquatic > Marine >... | reverse complement strand
CCCCATGAACCCCGATTCTCTCACTTAGGCTGGTACTAACATCGGGGGAAGGTCACCTGGCCTTAAGCGGCGGAGAAAAAGGCAAGCCTCACAACGCCCCGATTTACATCGACCAATGGGGCGGCGAGAAGACCGTGTATTTGAAGGATGCGAAGAAGTAGTTGCGAATCTCTGATGGAGTTGTCAAAATAGAGACCCGCGATTCATTGCTTTTCTACCTGCTCAGGTCACATTTATGACCATTCACTTCTGTTTCATTAAACTCTCCCTGAGTTCCGGCTTTCTCTCCACAATCTCCGTTGTTCAAAACTGGGAATGGGTTGAGAGTCTGAATGAGATCGCGATTGAACCATACGAGTTCAAAGTAATCCTGCTGATTGTGCTTGGAATATTAATTTGGCAATTGAGAGGCCGACTATATTCCTTCACAAACTGGATGATTGATCTGGCTTATGATTTTCTCTTTGTGTGTTTGAAATTGACTTTTGATTTTTTCAAACTGATCGGATCACGTCATCTAGGCTCTTTCCTCTTTATTTGTCTATTTTTTGTTATCTTTCTAATCAAGAATGCTCCTGATCCAGCACGCAAGAACTATTTGAAGCAACTTGAGCCAACAGCCAGAAAGCAAGCATTAAAGGATCTTGAAAAGACCACGCTTAAGCGTCAAATGGAACAGGCGCGGACCCGATATGTATTACGTGAGATGCTCGGCCTGAAAAGTAGACCGGAAGATAAAATCTTGCTTGCACTTGCAGGTGTGGATACAAAAACAAAGATCTTCCGTTCAGGAATGCCAGTTTATGACAAAAGTAAAACTCAAAGTTCAGTTTTTATGTTACTCAAGCTGGAACACGATGCGGGCTATCAAAGTGACTTTAAAGGGGCTTATCTGATGAATCTCGATTTTAGCCTGCGTCAATTAAAAGCTTTTCAGTTAGAAGGAGTTCTGGAAGGAGCCGACTTCAGTTCTGCCCATTTAGGGGGATCAAAATTCAAAGACACCGATCTACGGGGTGCCAATTTTACAAACGCCCGTTTGATGCACACACATTTCATTGACTGTGACTTATCCAACGCCAATTTTGAGGGAGCCAACCTGCAAAGCGCGATATTCTCCGGCTCCCGCTTAAAGGGCGCTCGATTTTCTGGAACGAATTTACGTCAGACATTTTTCAGGGGAGCCCATCTGAGTGGGGCGGTTGTCGATTCACCTGAATGGATTGAGAATTATCATCGGTTAAATTCGTATTCGCATGCTTTCAGTATCAGGTGGCACTCAGTTGTAGAAGCGGAAAATGAGCAGGGAAATCTCGTTTATGTCTTTCAAGGAGAAGATCCACCACTCAAAGCCCAAAAACCATGAATTCATAAAATTGTATCGAAACAGGTGGCATTCCATTCGAATGGAATGTGAGTCTAGAACCAATTGATTGGAACTGAACTTGAAGTAAACAACGCGACAGAATGCTTCGCATCATCAAAAGAGAAATTAACCATGTCACTTTCCATTCCAGAAAACAATTCTTTTCCTCAACCAGCGGGGATCAACTTCTCGTTGAAAGAACCGATTCCGATCCGATCCTTATCTCAATCGTTATGCATGATTGCGTCATTCTTACAGAATGTTCTACATGAAACAAAACTGGTCCAATATGAGGACTGGTGGCAACATGATGGATTGCATTTCCGAAGAGGTGAGTGCAATATTCATGATCTGTTTTCGATGATCGGGACACCTCGAGAACTAATGAGTACAATGCAGGGTGATGAGTATGTTCATGTAGGAATCGCACCGCCGGATACATCTTGGTATTTGCGATTCTATGAGACATGGGACGATGAAGGTCAGGAAATGATCGGCCGCTTTGATATTACCCTGCGGGAAGATGATGCGAAACGATTTCGGGAGTCAGTTGTCAGCGAGTTTGAATTCACAGTTTTGGAACAGAATGCGACTGACTATTATAAGAGAATTATCGTCTCGTAATTCCCTGCGATTGACTAAGCAGAAGTCAGGTTAACAGATGTCGTCACTCATCAGTCAACCATTTTTTACCGACGGTAAAAAATGCGGAAGCCATAAGAAATCCAAGACCGGGATTAAGTCCTTCCTTGGGAAACAGCCCTTCGGTAAATATTACACGGACCACACCGAAAAGAATGAACAAGCCTACTGCAATTGAGAGGCCACCGAAAATCTTTTTCACGATATTTCCGGGAGTGATACTGATTCCTTTTTTGGTCTTCTTTTTCTTTTTGGCGGGAGCGGGTTTCTTTTTTTTCCGCGTAGGGCGCCGGGTGGTTCGTAGTCTTCGTTGAGATCTTCGATTTCGTTATCCGCGGCAGGGACTCTTATTTTGGCGCCACACGATTTGCATTTGAGCATTTGGCCGGCACGATCATCGCGCACTTTGTAACTTTGGAAACATTCGTCACACTGAACGGAAATCGTCATGTTAACCCTCTCCAGCAGGTTGCTCTTTCCAGTCTCTTAGGGTCAAATTTTTCCGAGACCAGAATCAGGCGCAATCAAAAATCCCTATCTCGTTACTGAGACAGGGCTTATAAGTGGACGATACTGGATTCGAACCGGTGACCTCCACGATGTCAACGTGGCGCTCTAACCAACTGAGCTAATCGTCCTGAGGTTTAAAAAGGGTACGTATCGATATTGATATCGTCAAGTTCCAGACCGAAATCTGTGGAAAAAACAGCCGAATGCTGGAATCTCTGGTCCTGTCTGACCGATCATACCAATTTGAATGGTTTCCTGCAATTTTCCCTCTTTCGAGCGAACATTGACGCAGACATATCTTGTCGAATATAAAGACGCTACCTCCTTCGAACTGCCCGAGCAGTGAGCCCTTTGTAACGGCGACTGTGGTGGTTCCGACTTTAGATGAAGTTCAGATACTCAGATGATTCAAGTCAAACTCCCCGATGGAACCGTCAAAGAATACTCCGAAAACAGCACTGCAATCGATGTAGCCCAATCAATCGGTGAGCGGCTGGCCAATGCGGTGGTCGCTGCAGAAGTGGATGGAACCGTATGTGATGCGTTCCGCCCGATGAAAGAAATTTCAGGCTCGTCCGAACTCTCACTCCGCCTGCTGACCGACCGCGATGCCGAAGCGCTTGGCGTGATGCGCCATTCATGTGCCCACATTATGGCGCGGGCGGTAATGCGTCTCTGGCCTGGCATTCAACTGGCGTTTGGCCCGACCCTGCCGCATGGGTTCTATTACGATTTTGGACTCGAACATACCATCAGCGAAGATGACTTTCCCAAAATCGAAGAGGAAATGAAAAAGATCATTAAAGAAGCAGAACCCTTCGAACGGTTTTCCCTCGACCGGGGTGAAGCGGTTTCGTTTGTGAATGAAATGGATCAGCATTCCAAAGCCGAACATATCGAAACGGGTCTGGCCGATCATGGGCAGCTCAGTTTTTATCGTCAGGGCGAATTTGTGGATCTCTGTCGTGGTCCTCATATTCCGAATGCGGGAAAAGTCAAAGCGTTCAAACTGTTATCGATTGCGGGTTCTTACTGGAAGGGTGACACCGGTAGTAAACCACTTCAGCGTCTGTATGGAACTGCCTTCTTCAGTAAAAAGGATTTGAAAAAATATCTGGAACAGGTTGAGGAAGCCAAGCGCCGCGATCATCGTGTGCTGGGGAAAAAACTGGGACTGTTTCAGATCAATCCGGAAGTGGGACAGGGGCTCTGTCTCTGGCTGCCGAAAGGTGCGACCATCCGCGCGGTGCTGGAAGACTTCATCAAGGTCGAACTGACACGCCTCGGCTATCAGCCCGTTTATTCGCCCCATATCGGACGCGTGGAGCTGTATGAAACCAGTGGTCATTTCCCCTATTATCGCGATTCGCAATTTGCGCCACTGTTCAGCCATGATGCCGGGCAACTGGTTGACTTCTGGGTGCGAAAGCTGGAAGAAGAGAGTCTGTCGGCTGAGGATGAGGAGATCTTCTTCAAGTCATCACGGGTCATGAACTGCGATTTTGAATTTCCACCAGGTGCGAGCCGGGAAGAAAAAATTGAAATCCTGAAAGCCTGGGAACATAAAAACGAACGCTACCTGCTGAAGCCGATGAACTGTCCGCATCATGCCGAGATGTATAAAGCGATGCCGCGCAGCTATCGGGATCTGCCTGTGCGGCTGGCGGAATTTGGAACCGTTTATCGTCATGAACAAACCGGGGAATTAAACGGTATGTTGCGTGTACGCGGTTTGACTCAGGATGATGCACATATTTTCTGCACTCCCGAGCAGGTGGAAGAGGAATTCCGGATCACACTGGACCTGGTCAAATTTATTCTGGCTGCAGTGGGTCTGGATAATTTCCGCGTGCAACTTTCACTTCGCGAACCGGGCAGTGATAAATATGTCGGCAGTGAAGAAAACTGGGAACGCGCAGAAAACAGTCTCAGGAAAGTACTCTCGGATTCAGGCATGCCTTTCAGCGAATGTGAAGGGGAAGCGGCGTTCTACGGACCGAAGGCTGACTTTATGGTTTCGGACTGTATTGGCCGTGAATGGCAACTGGGAACCGTGCAACTGGATTACAACCTGCCCGAACGCTTCAAACTCGAATATACCGGCTCCGACAATCAGCCACACCGCCCGGTGATGATTCACCGTGCCCCGTTTGGCTCGATGGAACGATTCACGGGTATGTTGATCGAACATTTTGCGGGTGCGTTTCCTTTATGGTTGGCGCCAGAACAGATTCGTGTGTTACCCGTCAGTGACAAAACGCTCGATTACGCAAACGAAGTGGCTGCCCAACTCAGGCAGCAGGGATTCCGGATTTCAGTTGATACGCGGAGTTCGAAAGTTAACGCCAAGATCCGCGATGCGCAGCTGGAGCTGATCCCGTATATGTTCATTGTAGGTCCGAAAGAAGCCGAGCAGACTGCGGTTGCCGTGCGTGATCGTATTGATGGTGATCTGGGTCCGATGCCTTTGGCGGATGCGATTTCCAAACTGAAACAGGAAGTCGAGGAACGGCTTGTGCGTCAGGTGGCGGAAAGTTCTTTTTCCGGCATTGAAGGCCAGACTGAGGCATCCAACGAATATTAAGATTGTTCCTGTTCTGAACTCTTTGATATTTGGTCCTCGTTCCGATATAAATTACAGTAGTCCGTTTCATTTTGCTTTCTAAAATGAATCCAACGGGCCGCAATCACTTCTGATGATACATCAGAACAAATCCTTACATCTATTTGTGAGTAAAACACCATGAGCCAGGCAGTGGGACAACAGATTGAAGCCGACTTTTTCGCAAAGTTCCCGACTTCTTCACAAATGTATCAGCGTGCGTGCAGCCTGTTTCCCAGCGGGGTGACACACGATGGCCGGTATATGAAACCGTTTCCCATTTATGTCGACCATGCATTGGGTGGCCATAAATATGACGTGGACGGCAATGATATCATTGATTACTGGAGCGGCCACGGTGCGCTGATTCTGGGTCACAGTCATCCCGACATGGTCAAAGCGGTTCAGGATCAGGTAGCGAAAGGCACACACTTTGGCGCCTGTCACGAGCTGGAACTGGAGTGGGGCGAACTCGTTCGACAACTGGTGCCTTCCTGTGAGATGTTACGTTTCACCAGCAGTGGCACCGAAGCGACGATGATGGCGTTACGTGTGGCCCGCATTGCCACCGGAAAAACGAAGGTCATGAAGTTCGCAGGTCACTTCCACGGCTGGCACGATCTGCTGGCACAGGCAGCAGAACCTCCGCACGATGACGAAACCTACGCCATGCCCGGCGTAACCGAAGGTGTTTCTGATGAACTGATTATCATTCGCCCAAACGATCTGGATCTGGTGGAACGTGCGATAGACGCACATGACCCCGCCTGTATTATTGTCGAAGCGACCGGTAGTCGCTGGGGTGTAGTGCCTTTAGATGACGGGTTCCTGCAGGGACTAAGAAAATTGACCGCCGACAAGGGCGTGCTGTTGATTATGGATGAAGTCATCAGCGGTTTTCGCGTTGCTCCGGGCGGTATGCAGGAAGTCTGTGACATTGTACCCGATTTGACTTCGCTGGCAAAAATTGTCGCGGGCGGATTGCCGGGCGGCTGTCTGGCGGGACGCGCCGATCTGATGCAGGCGATTGCCTTTGATAACCCCTTCGGCCAGAAAATGAAACATCCCGGCACTTACAATGCGAACCCCCTCTCGGCGGCTGCGGGAATTTCCGTGTTGAAGCAGGTTGCCACTGGAGAGCCCTGTCGAAAAGCGAATGAGAACGGTGCAAAACTGCGACAGGGATTGAATGAAGTTCTCACGCGTAAAAATGTGGACTGGGTCGTCTATGGTCAGTTTTCCATAATCAAAGTCTTTCCCGGTTACGATGGTCCGCGACCGACGGATGATTCGTTCGTTCCCTATAAAAGTGATTTTGATCGCCTGGACCGCAAGCATGATGCCCGATTGGGTCACGCGTTTCGTTGTGCTCTGTTGCTGAATGGTGTTGACTGGTTTGGCTGGGGTGCCATGACGACGGCTGCCCACACCGACGAGGATATCAATTTGACCGTCAATGCGTTCGAGCGTGCCATGGATGCTCTTCGTGCAGATGGATTCATCAATTGAAACAGAGCAGCCGCAAACTGGAGATTGTACGTCGTGGTAGAAATCTGGAAGCCGACTGCAATCGAAGTAGCGCAAGCAACGGACAAGCTGTTACCCGATTTAATTGAAACCGGATTGAAAGCACTGTTTGTAGGCACGAATCCCGGCTTGTATTCGGCGGCGGTAGGGCACCACTTCGCGCGTCCTGGAAACCGATTCTGGCCCGCCCTGTCACGCGCCGGTATTACCGAACGGTTGTATTCCCCGTTCGAAGATCATCTGCTGCTCAAACAGGGAGGCGGTTTGACGAACATCGTCAGCCGCGCGTCCAAGCGAGCTGATGACTTGTCGAAAGCAGAACTCTACGAGGGAGCTGAAATTCTGACGAAGAAGGTGCTTCAGTTCCAGCCGCAAAAAGTGGTCTTTCTGGGAATCACCTCCTATCGAAGTGCATTTCAGGAAAAACAGGCGACGCTCGGCCTGCAAGAACGCACGCTCGGCAAGGCTGAAGTCTGGGTGCTGCCCAATCCCAGTGGTCTGAATGCACACTATCAACTGCCCGCGCTGGGGAAAATCTTTGCGCAAATGTGGCGATGAAAAATCTTCCTATATTACCTGTTTTACGAAACCGGAATCAATTCCCAAGCCTGTTTCTATTCAGTGAGAAATGATTCAATCCCAGCCTTTTCTCTCGACGATGAAATTAGATATCCGATCAGAGAAGCTGCGCAATCATTATCAGTTTTTCTGTCTGACCCAGATGTGGATGTTATCAACGACTCTTGCAGGTTCTGCTCATGCACCGAAAACGGATTTTCAATAGGCATTGTATGTTGCTGCTGCTGTTCTGTGCCGCAACGCTCAGTCAGCAGGGTTGTCTGGAGCACCGAAAACATTTCAGCCTGAGTAGCATGCGTCTTGATTATAACACATTTCGCGCGCCGGCCCTCTTCTTCGAAAAGCGTGAGCATCTCCCGTACAAGGCAAAACAGGTTGCGTTATTCCACTGGCAATACGGAGTGACTCCCGGAAAAGATGTCCGCTATGAACGGCCCGATTTATGGGGCGGCGATCAGCCGTATCAGGTTCCTAATGGGAGCGTGATTAACGTCAGTGCAACAGAGGGAAATATCCAACCGATGGTTATTCCGAACGGGAGCATGCAAGTCGGTCCTCAAATGAAGATAAAGCCTCATCGAATACGGAACCAGCCTGGAGTGGAATACATTCCTCCCCCACCGGGAGCGCCGCCCACACCGGGTGTCTCTTCACAACCCTTGACACCACTGATTCCGCCGATACCAGCACCGTCAAAACCGCTGGCACCGCCCATTCCACCGCCAGCACCTTGATGATTACTATCGCGTAGCGGGACTGACACGTGGCTTGAAGACAGTGATCCAGATAAAGGGCTGTCCGCGTTCATCGATCACCAGCTTACGAGTGAGTCCGTCGCGTCCGATGGCGTTACCGATCAGAATGCCCCAGGTGGTTCGCTTGTTGGGAATGGTCACCATGATCTTGTCCAGATCGACGTTCTTCTTTTTAATTTCGTACTCGTCTGTAATCATCGGAATGCCGGAAGCCTTCGACGCTGCCAGTAATACGTCTCGCAAGGGAACGTTGGTTAATTCGACGGGAATCAATTGAAAGTAGCGTGGTGCTGTTTTCTGGCGCGAGTTCTTCAGGTCCCAGCCGATGGGCCACGGAGCGGTTTTCGATTCCCAGGGAGCGACAGCCAGTTCCAGCGAGCCAGACGGCGTTCGTGAAGGATGAAAGGCCAGGCCATACTGTTTCAATGCAATTGCCAGTACAGTACCTTTCGCCAGCTTTTCCAGATCGGAAATGACTGTCATTTGTGAATCTGCAGCGAGTCGTTTTTCGGCATCGACATCGAATCGTACGGGCAGTGTCTGCGGTAAGTCCAGTTTCGTGATGGCTGCTTTGAGAGTCAGCCCTTGCACATTCGCGGGTGCTGGCTCAGCGAGTGCTTCAAACACCGTTTTAAACTGTTTTTCTGAAAGCCCCCAGACCGGTTTGCTTTCCGGCGATCCCTGGGCACCATAGGTTTTAAGTTCGTTCAACCACTCTTTGAGTTTCCCCAGATCCTGGCGTGCGAATCGATGACCGGGGAAATGAATCTCTCCATTACGGTCCAGGACACCCACCAGGCGGACTTCCCGAAATGTGCCTCTTACATTCTGCTCGACGCTGGGTTTATCGTCCAGGACAGATCGCCGCGTTCGCACGGAGACTTTCAGATCACGAAAGATCCGCCCCCATTGCTGAGCAAACAACGCCGAGCTGGTGGTTTCGGTCAGCAGTGTGACCGAAACAGTCGTTTTGATCGGCGCTCCTTTTGGTTTCGAGTTTTTGGGGAACTGGACTTGTGCTTCTATCTGATGAGTTCCGGACAACAGAAGTGTGAACAGAACACAGAAGCCAAAAAGTGTGTGTAAATGTTTCATGTTTGATCAGGCTGTTGATGAGTGGGACCATCTCACTGCCAGCTTTGTCGGACCAGCCGACAGTGGCACCCGTGAGCATTTTAGTACTGTTACAATTGCTGTTGGGAGTATAACAGATTGAGTTTGCTGTGATGATAGCAATTTTGCTTGCGGTATTGCTGTCACTCTGCCTTAACTCACTCTACTTACCAGTGACATTCACATAGTGCGGTGTGGACCAGGCGAGGTGGCCGTGGGCTGCCATCAGGTTTCCGGGGAGAATGGGGGCATCCTTCGATTGCACGATTCGCCAGTAGAACCAGTGTCTGCCTGCGGGTAAGTTTTTCAAGCGATGAGTGACGTTGAACTCTTTGGTTTCGCTGCCTTTGACTGTTTTGATCTCTTTGCCGTTGTGAATTAACGCAGCTGAAACGATGGGTCGTGTACCGATTGCCTTTAACGACAAATTGACAGTGCCGTCTTGTGAATCGATTTCTTCGCCCATCAAGGCTTCATTGGCGCGGGCGTCGATGAAGAACTGTGAACCGTTGGTGGCAAAGCAACGGCGTTTTTTCAAGGCGTCGAAAATGGCTTCCGCCGTTAGCTCTTCGGCATAGATGCCCGTTAAGGCACCACTCAAACCGGGTGCGCGACGATGGGAATCGCCACACGCGACGAACGCCATGTTGCCGCCGCGATTGAGGATGCCGTGAAACAGTTGGGGCACGCTCTGAATGTAATTGCTCCAGCCGGATGTCAACTCCATGCCGACTTCCACCTCATGGCCCGATGGTTTGAAGGCGGGATGCTGGGTTAATGTGATACCGCCCGTTTTCTGGACTTCGTAATTCAAGCGGGCGATGTCATTTTCGACTTCCACAAACCGAATCACGGGACCGCCTGCGGGCGGATAAACGACGCTACGGTGATTGGGGAACGAACGGTTTTTGTAAGGATGCGTCCAGTTGCCGGGATCAGAGTCTTTCGCCGTGCTGACGCCGGGAATGCGGGACGTCCATTCGTAACCGGGCAGCGAAAGGAACTTTTTCTGTTCCGTAAAGGCATTGGCGAAGAAGTTCCCCAGTTCATATTCGTATTGTGTCAGCGGCACGATATAAAAATCGTTATTCGTAAAGACAACCACATCCAGCCCGGCCCGGTCACGGGCATAGTGATTTAGTTCATCCGGTTCTCCTTCCGCGTCTGATGAAAGGTTATTGTGACAATGCATGTCCGCCCAGAAGAGCTTGAATGTTTTGTCGCCCACATGAATCTCTCGTCGCGGCGTCACTTCCGCCTGAATCGGAAGTTCGGTCGGCTGCCAACCTGCCCATTGTTCCTGCTTGAATGGGGTCTGCTGATTCAGATCACCGACGAGACGATGATAGACGCGTCGGCCGCCGCCGAAGACATTCGAAGCCAACAGAGCAAATTTGCCGTCAGTCGCTTGTTCGGGATGTGTCAGATGGTATTCGACCTTTCCCTGTAACAGCACAGTCGGCGGCTGCAGTCTGTTCTGTTGAATGCGTCGACCTACCAGATCGCCGCGTGGCTTGGCCGTCGAGCCGCGATGATCTGATTTTCGTTCCCACATCAACCAGAGGTCCTCTCCCTCGGCCAGCAACATCGGTGTGGTCCGCCTACCCAGATAGCCGCTGGTGGCGACCGGCTTGGGATCAATTTGTGCGACTAAACCTTGGGTTAATTCTGCCGCAACACTGTTGCCCTCGGCATCTGTGATCTGGTTCCAACCTTGCGGATCCCGTTTTGCGACGTGCAGCGTATGCCACTGACTGATCACGCCCGGGCCGCCAATCACATCCTGCTTTTGCAACCAGGCGACGAACAGCCCCTGCTTTGTTGAAAGAATTGTGGGTTGTAAAGCATGCATTTCATCGGGTGAGATCGATTCAATCGGACCGAGTTCCCGTGAGACGCTTCGCCCCACGACGTTGTATCGTTTATTCTTGTATTGATCCCAGACCACCCACAATTTGGCAGGTTGGTTGACGTCGCTCGAATAATCAACGGCGATCGCAGGCCGAAAGGCGTTTCGTCTTTCAAACGAAAGCGTGATTGGTTCCTGCCAGTCCTCACCTTTTAGTACACGACTTTGAATCTGAAAATGTCCGTCCTGAAGTCCGCTCCAGACGACCATCAGTTGATCGTCGGCAATCTGTACCGCCGTCGGCTGAATGGCGTTGGTTTGTTTGTCGGAGACGGTCACTACTTTTTGCGCCGTTTCCCCTTGATACGAACGTGCCAGGATTTTCCAACCCGTCGGTTTCTTAGCCGACCAGATGACCCAGAGCTTGCCCTGACCCATCGTCACGAGAGTCGGATGCCCGTGTACTGCTCCTTCTTCGCTGACAATCTGCACCGGCCCCAATGTGCCATTCGCCTCAATCTTACGGAGCAGAATTTGATCGCGACTGTCTTTAAACGCACTCCAGGTTACCCACGTGACACCATTGGGCATGGTCACCGCTGACGGATGAGAGTCGTATGTTTTGCTGTTTTCGTTGATGATCACATCAGCGGGAAGAGCAGAGAGATCGACAGAAACCGGTTCCGCACTCTGCAGGTTGTGAGGTAAAATGAATAACGCGGCAAACAGAATCGGTAAAGCGATTAGAGAATGATCTTTGATAGGCACGACGGTGGTTTCTCCGTTGGAGTCTGTTCTTTCATTTTTAAATAGCAGTGTTAATTCTAACATAGGATCATGATCGATGTGTAGCATGAACGGCTGTGTGGATCTTTATGGTTTCGTGAAAGTGGCCTCATTCACCTTCTAATCAGTGCGATAGACTTAGGATTGATTCGCAATTGGGTAGACATCTGCATGTTGTCAACTGAGTTAATGTGGCTATAGTCCAGTTGTGGGCTGCAAATAATACATTTTTAAGAGGACTGAATGATGTTTGGCTGGTTGCGTGGTGATCCCAAAAAGAAATTAGAGGCACAATACGCCAAAAAGCTGGAAGAGGCCCGCGATGCCCAGCGGAATGGGAATATTCAGGGATATGCGAGTTTGATGACTGAGGCGGAAACGATTCTGCTGGAAATCGATCGGCTTGCAGAGACGGTAGAAGATGGAAACGCTTGATTTTTTTCTACCACGAAAAACACGAAAATGATTGATGCCCCTGAGACAATCAGGTGCCACTGTTTGACAATTGGAATTAAAAAAGATAACAACGGCGTCTAGCGCCGTGCCGCTCAATTGAATCGGTTCTTAATACAGATTCTTCTTCAGCACATCCAGTGGGTAGGTTGTATCGCGCCAGCGGACGCCGCCATTTTTTAGTGTGATCCAGGCGGAGCGGCAGATGGCGAAGGCGAGGGCCAGTGAGGCGAAGAACATCAGAGGCGTGACGCGAACTCCTGAGGAAAACAGGACAGCGATCATCGCGTAGCAGAGATGCAGCAGGACCACTGTGATGATGAAGCCCAGCGTTTGAGCGAGCGGGAAGAAAAAAGGCATGATAAAGGGCATCACGAAAAATGAGAGATAGAGCATCATCACCAGAATGAGTCGGATCACCGAATAGTTGAAAGAGGCGAAGGAATTTTTTTCGACGCCGGTGATCACGCCCCAGGCGGAGGGTTGCCAGCGGACTTTGAGTTGTTCGATGGCCAGGTAAATATCCTGTCGATAGTGATGGTGTTTGATTAACTTGCCGAGCTTGATGTCGTCCAGCACATCCAGTTTGATCGTTTCAAAGCCGCCGACACTTTCGTAAACGGAAGTTTTGACGAGATTAAACGCACCAATGCCGATGTAGGCGTAGGTCCAGCGTGTGGGCACCAGCCAGAGAAATGTGCCACCCGTTAACAGGAAGCCGAAGAATGCAATGAATGCCATTTCGATGATCCCGCCGCGTGCCAGTTGCGGTAGAAGACAGAGATGATCGAGTTGTTTGTGCAGAAAAATGCGAGTTGCATGCGAGATCGCCTGCGGAGTGAAGATGATATCGCCATCGGTAAACAGCAGCAGTTCGCCGTTCGCGATTTTTACTCCCTGATGCATGGCGTGCGATTTCCCCAGCCAGTCGGAGGGCAGTTCTTCGATTTGCAGGATCTGCATCGAAGTGCGTTCCTGCTGTTTTGCTTCGGCTGCGACGCGTTCCATTATCGCACCGGTTTCGTCAGTGGAACGATCATTGACGGCGATAATTTCGAGGCGCGGATAGTCGGAAGCCAACAGGGAGTTGAGTGTCTGTTCAATCGTTTCTGCTTCATCTTTGGCAGGTACGATAACTGAGATCAGCGGCCAGTCTTCCGGAACTTCAGTGTTGGGCAGACAGCGTGAAATGCGTTTGCGGATCATCATGATCAACGAAGGCACCAGCAAAACCGTCCAGAAGACAACGGTTGCATAACCCCAGACTGTGATGATCGATGACGGCATCGCGGGTCAACTTTCTTTGGTTATTCCAACCGGGGTTATTCCAATCGAGGTGCGAGCAGGTCGGTCACCAGTGTACCGATTCGGAGTGACGAAGTGGCAGCCGGCGAGGGAGCATTCAGTACGTTAATCATACGATCGGATTCATCGATAAGAAAGTCGTCGATGATTTTCCCGTCTCGGCCCAGTGCCTGTGCGCGGACTCCTGCGGGGGCGGTTTCCAGGTCTTCTGATTTGATTTCGGGAACCAGTCGCTGCAGTTCTTTGACAAACGCGGGTTTACTGAGTGAACGCCACATTTCTTTGACGCCGGTTTTCCAGTATTTCATGGCCATCTTCAGAAAGCCAGGATAGGTGGCCGATTCGAACATGTCACGGAGATTGATGTGCGAATTCGAATACCCTTCGCGGGCAAAGGCCCAGACGGCGTTGGGTCCACATTCGACGCCACCCTGAATGATTTTTGTGAAGTGCACACCGAGAAAAGGAAACTCGGGATTGGGTACGGGGTAAATCAGCGAACGGCAGAGATGTTGCGCTGCGGGTTTGAGTGTGAAGAATTCGCCGCGAAAGGGGACAATTTTGGAATTTGGTTTCGAGCCACCCATACGGGCCACACGATCGCTGAACAGGCCACTACAGTTGATGACCTGCCTGGCGGAATATTCGCCCGCGCGGGTTTGAATGGTAATGTGATCGGCATGATGCACAATGCCGGTGACTTCGGCACCGGTTTGAACCTGATTGTCTTTTTCCTGAATGCGTTGTGCGAGTCGTTCGGCGACCTGTTTGTAATCGATGATGCCGGTTTCCGGAACGTGAATCGCGCGGATGCCTGCCACGTGCGGCTCCAGTTCTTTGAGCCGTGGCTCATCGATCATTTCACATCTGACGCCATTTTGCTGGCCTCGTGAGAAGATGGTGTCGAGCGCGTTGAATTCTGATTCATCAACAGCGACGATGACTTTGCCACATTGATCCCAGGGAATTTCTTCGGCATCACAGAAGGCTTCCATCTCTTCTTTGCCTTCACGACAGTTGGTGGCTCTTAACGACCCGGGTTTATAATAAATGCCGGAATGCAGCACGCCGGAATTGTGTCCGGTCTGGTGCTGGGCAACCTGGTTTTCTTTTTCGAGAACTAAAACCGATTTGTCGGGAAAGCGTTGAGATAAACGCCAGGCGGTGGCCAGCCCTACGATTCCCCCACCAATTATTGCAACATCTACAGTTTTCATGGATGACTTCTATACTCAAATGACCCGCGGGAACTTATACTCCACACAGGATAACATCATTCCCGAGTCTCTCTCACCTTCAATGATTTCATTCTTATAACTTAGCAGGATCGAGGTTACAGGAAAACAATGGTTGACCAAGTTCGCGAGTATTTAGAGCAACATCAGGATCGGTTCATTACAGAGCTGACTGATTTTTTGAAAATCCCCAGCGTGAGTGCCGATTCGACATTGAACGCGGAAACCCGACGTGGTGCCGAATTTGTCTTAAAGCAACTGGAAGCAGCGGGTATTGAAAGCCGAATCATTGAAACCGCTGGTCATCCGATTGTGTATGGCGCCTGGAAAAAAGCGGAAGGCAAGCCGACGGTGCTGGTTTACGGGCATTATGATGTGCAGCCCCCCGATCCGCTGGATCAATGGATTACGCCCCCCTTTGAGCCGGACATTCGTGACGGACACATTTATGCACGTGGTGCCACTGATGACAAAGGGCAGATGTATACACACATCAAATCGGTCGAAGCCTGGATGAAAACGCATGGTGAGCTGCCGGTGAACCTGATCTTCGTTATCGAAGGTGAAGAAGAGGTCGGCAGCGACAATCTGGATCGCTTTCTGGAAGAGAACAAAGATCTGGTGGCCTGTGATATCGCGGTGATCAGTGATACGAGTCAATATGCACCGGGCATCCCCGCGATCACTTATGGTTTGCGGGGAATTCTGGCGTGTGAAGTGATCGTACGCGGACCGAATCAGGATTTGCACAGTGGTGTGTTTGGTGGCGCGGTGACGAACCCGGCCAATGGTCTGGCGCGGATGATTGCCGCGTTGCACGATGAACAGGGGCGAGTGCAGATTCCCGGCTTCTATGATGGCGTGATCGAACTCACGCAGGAAGAGCGCGATCAGTTTGCTGCCCTGCCCTTTGATGAATTCGCTTTTATGGAAAGCCTGGGCATCAACGCCGTCGATGGTGAAGAAGGCTTTAGCACACTGGAACGCCGCTGGGCAAGGCCCACCTGTGACGTGAACGGCATGATCTCCGGCTATACTGGAGAAGGGCCGAAGACGATTGTGCCTGCGGAAGCGCGGGTCAAAATCACGTGTCGGCTGGTTCCCGATCAGGACCCGGTTTTGCTGACGAAAGCGCTGGAGCAATACTTAAAAGCACAGTTGCCCACGGGGCTGACGATGGAATTTGAAGACTTCCATGGTTGTAAAGCACTGGTATTTGATTATCAAAGTCCGTATATGAGTGCCGCTCGGTCGGCCATTGAGCAGGCATTCGGAGCCGCCCCGGTGATGATTCGCGAAGGGGGTTCGATTCCCGTTGTGGAAACGTTCCAGACCGTGGTCGGCGTGGATACCCTCTTACTGGGCTGGGGCCAGAACACCGACAACCTGCACAGCCCGAACGAACGCTTTGCCCTCGAATCGTTCCGACAGGGAACACTGGCGAGTGCCCTGCTCTGGCGTGAACTTGCGAACGTATAATTTGAGTTTCTCAGACCCAACTGGCTTAATCTCAGGTTTAAATCAGAATTAAGCCCAGCTCTTCAAAATCAAACAACTTTCAGCAACGACAGTGATATTTCGATAAATCGCAGGAGTTGTCCAACTGGATTTTGCTTGTCCGCTGTGTTAATGTGAAATCTTCTTATGGGCATTCTTTGCCCTTTGTTCACCATGACAATTCACCGGGACAAAATTTCGCCGACGTTATGTAATGAAACTCCCTCCATCGAAGCTCTCTTCGAACAGGGTACTCCTTACGGTTTTCGACTGACCCGGAACTGTCATCACACTTCTCGCGCCAAACATGCAAAATGGACATAATTATGAAGAACATTGATCGATCCAGCTGCAATTTGAGTCGACGCGACTTTGCAAAAGTGGCGACAACCGCCATGGCTGCAGGGGGATTGGGGTTCAGCAGCATGATTCCAGCGGCTTTTGCTCAGGAAAATCGACCCAAGGCTCAAAAGATCGAAAATCGTCTCTATTTTCTGACAATCGACGGCAAGCCATATGACCGCGGACTACAGCATGGACAAGCCATGCGATACGTTATTCAAAGTGGCATGGCGCGGTGGAAGCAATGGATCGGAGAAGTGCTTGAACAATCGGATCCCGAAATTGAGATCGCGGAGTTCGTGCAGGGGACCGACTTCATGGGCGCCATCCAGAAGCATACCCCCGACCTCTATCGCGAACTGCAAGGTATCGCAGCCGGCGCTCAGGTCGACTTCAACACGCTCTATGCCTACAACATGTTCGACGAATTCCTGTCCTTTACGATCAAGAAATACCGCCTCGGATTCTGCACCGGCTTCGGCGTTTACGGCAGAAAAGACATGCCGAACATCATTGGACAGAATAACGACCTGCCTCGATTCTTTGACGGCACACAAACGTTACTGCGTATCAAGGGAGTTGATGGCAGTCAGACTTACGTGTTCACGTTCGCAGGGTTACTGGCAAACAATGGACTGAATGACGCTTCGGTCGGCTGCACGATCAACATCATGCCAACGCGTCTTTCAGGTGAGCTTGATGGTCTGCCCATGCCCTATATGGTGCGGGGAATTCTGGCCCGCAAGTCCCGTCGTGAAGCAGTAGAGTTTGTCAAGAGTGTCAGCAAGTACGCCGGCCCAATGGATTATATCATTGGTGATCCAACAGGTGTCACAGTTGTCGAGACGGGCAAGGACTATTTCAAAATCCATGAAACGTACAAGGGCGAGAAGTATATTCCGCATACCAATCATCCGCTCGACATGACACCACAGATCAAGCCGGGCGAGGCTTCGAAGAGTCCCGAGCGATTGGCGAAGCTGGTCGAGATGATCGGAGGCCGAGTCGACAAAATTAACGTCAGCGAGACACGAAAGATCTTCCGCTCTCGACCGATTCTCAAGAACTACCAGACTGACCCCACCTTTCCCACGCTGGAAAGTATCATCATCGAGCTAGACCCAGCCAACCCCCGACTTCAAATCGCCCCTGGCCCTCCAGACATGTACAAGTACAACAGCTTCGATTTCAAGAAGGGCTTTATCGGGACGGAAGAGTAGCGCGCAACCCTGGCATTAACAAAGATTCTACAATACCATTCGTGAATTTTACGATTTAAAACTGACCTTCAGTAAGGTCCTGTCCCCTGTCCTAACTAGTTCATTCTGGTAAATAATTATGAGTAATTATCCAAGAACATTCTCACATATTGGTATTTCTGTTCCGGATGTAGAGAAGGCGGTTGAGTTTTATAGTGCAGTGATGGGTTGGTACCTGATTATGAAGCCCACTGTAATTACTGAAGAGTCGGAAACACCCATCGGTCAAATGTGTCTTGATGTCTTTGGGGCTGGCTGGGGCTCTTTCAAAATTGCGCACATGACCACTGGCGACAGTATTGGCGTGGAAATGTTTGAGTTCATAAACAACGAGAAATCAAAGGAATTCGAGTATTGGAAAACGGGCACATTTCATTTTTGCGTGCAAGATCCAGATATAGAGGGTCTTGTAGAAAAAATAGTGGCTCACGGCGGTAAGCAAAGAATGCCAATTCGTGAGTACTATCCGGGCGAGAAGCCCTACAGGATGGTTTATGTAGAAGATCCATTCGGTCTTGTTTTTGAGATTTACTCTCACAGTTATGGACTTACTTATTCGCAAGGTGCCTATTGATTATTCAAAATGGTATGCATCCAGACAATATTCCCCCGACGCGTTCACTTAGCCATTGATGCGAAGCGTGATCCAACCAAATCAGTAAAACAGGAAAGCCACAATGAAAGCGATTGCCTATAAAACTCCCGGTCCCATTGAACGGGATGATGCCTTACAGGACATTACCCTTGAGATGCCCAAAACCGAAGGTCGTGATCTTCTGGTCAAGGTGATCGCCGTGTCGGTGAATCCAGTAGACACCAAACTGCGGCGGGGTGTTGCCCCCGAGGGAAGCGAATGGAAAGTCCTTGGATTTGATGCATCAGGCATCGTGGAGGCAGTAGGACCGGAAGTACAGAACTTCAAAGCAGGCGATGCGGTTTTCTATGCTGGCTCGATTGCCCGCCCTGGCACCAACAGCGAATTTCATCTTGTCGATGAACGTATCGTTGGCCGAAAGCCGACCAACCTGAATGATGCCGAGGCCGCTGCACTTCCACTCACGGCGATCACCGCCTGGGAAATGCTGTTTGATCGGCTTGATGTCAATTGTCCAACCCCGCAGGGAGCCGACATTATTCTGATCATCGGTGGCGCGGGCGGCGTTGGTTCGATCACGATCCAGCTTCTGAGGGCATTGACTGACATGACGGTCATCGCCACCGCATCGCGTCCCGAAACACAGGATTGGGTGCGCGAATGCGGAGCCCATCACGTGATCGATCATCGCCAGCCTTTAGCACCCCAGGTCGAAGCTCTAGGGCTCGGCGCTCCGGGCTTTGTATTCTCGACAACACAGACCCAACAGCACATTACCGATATCGTTGAACTGATAGCACCGCAGGGCCGGTTTGGCCTGATCGATGACCCGGACGAATTGAACGTCAAACTGTTAAAACGCAAAGCCATATCCCTGCACTGGGAGTTTATGTTTACACGTCCCGTTTTTGAAACTCCGGATATTGAAGAACAGGGCAAACTGTTGAATGAAGTGGCCGCATTGGTCGAAGCGGGACGGGTCCGGTCCACCGCTACCAATATCGCCGGTAAGATCGACGCCGCGACTCTCCGTGCGGTACACGCCCAGATCGAAAGTGGCTCTGCGCGTGGTAAAATTGTGCTGGAAGGGTTCTAACTCGACTAATATCCGAAGAAGACGAAATTTGATTCTCTCTGTCAGTACTACAGCCGCGACGCTGGTTTTTTAAAGAGTCACTTCACGAATCCAGTCTTCACTTCGATTGTTTCGCTGGCTGCCTGCTTTGCGTTCTTTGGAATCGTCCCTCATTTCCGGGTACTCAATAAAAACAGCTGCCAGCAAACGTTCCTGGTTCGGAATGCCTAAATAATTGAACATCTCTGATTGTCGTAATTTTCCGCCACTCGACCAGTATGTTCCCATGCCGTGGGCCGTCAGCATGAGCAATAGATTTTGGACCATAGCGGAAGCGGCAGCCAGATGCTCTTCGTCACGCGCGATTTGATCTTCGCGGGTGAGTTTCGAAGCCTGCTGTGATTCCAGGTCGTAGAATTCTGGTAACCATGTCACGAGCACGAATGCGCTGCAACCGGCGGCCAGTCTGGGTGCTTTCGAGGTCACATTTAACTCATCGCGCAGGTAGAGAGCCGCTTGCTTTGCATCCTCGTGCCATACAACGTGAGCCCGCCACGGTTCGGCAACGCCATCCACTTTCCGCGGGTAATGAAAGGGCGCCCAACCCGCGGTCTTGATCGACTGCAGTAAGAGTTCCCGATTACGTTCTGCTAATTCTGCGGGAACGGGCTGATGTGCCTCAATATCACAGAGCACTTTCTCTGTCTTACGGTTGCGGATGATGTTTTCCATTGTCTCTGGTAGCGTCTTGTCGTGCATTATCGATCCTTAGATACATTTCACCAGACAATGCCGGTGCTTACTACTTCAAGTTAATTGAGCGGCTAGCGTGGATGCTATTTTCATTGATGAATACAGCGTGTCATTTCTGTTACTTGATGTCAATCTTCCCACATTTTGCATATGCTCGGAATCATGTAATTCTGTGCCGCCTGTTTACACGTGAGTCTTGACGGATGATGCGTTTTTTCAGGACTACCACGAAAATCATGAAAGGCACAAAAGACAGTGACGCTGCTGAGAAGACTGGTTTTTAAAGATCACTGTCTCACGAGTCGACAATGATTCGACCAATGTGCCATTAGCGCAGGACAGCCAGTTCGCCGAACAGATCCGGCGTTGGCTGTCGCGAACACCTATCCTACAGGGTCGTCCCGAGAAACATTGATACTCGAACTACCGCCTCGGAAAGACGGCAACGCCGATGTGTTGATAAACTCCAGCCCCGTCGCTGTGCTTCTTGCCGTCGCCGCCGATGTAATCGTTTGATAGATCTCGGGCGGAATAGTACAACAGATATCGATCTTTTTCGACCAGCACGCATGGTGTCGACGTATAGCGACCATCAAAAAGTTTCGATTCTCGTGAAGCAGGGAATGCTGCCGTCTTGTGATGCGTCGTCCAAGTCGAGCCGTCCGCCGACTCATCACAAAATATCTCGGTATGGCCGTTTGGTACGTGGGAGGCGTGCCACATGTAATACCGGCCCTTTTCCTGAATGACGTACGGGTAAATGACGCTCCCCTGTTTGCCGGCGGGTTGGATACAATGCTTCTCCGCCTGAGTCCAGTTGAGACCGTCTGTCGAGGTGAACTCGTAGATGAATCGAAACAGGCCGGTTCGTTTCCCATTTTTGATGGGACCGGAATTCATCCACATGCGATAGCGATTCTTCCCTTCTTTAATCACACAGGGTCTGCGACCATACTCAAAGATTGGCTTGGGGTGGATGTTCCACTGGATGCCGTCCTAGCTGGTCGCATAGCCCAGCTTCTGTGTCCCTTCAATCATCCGACCTTTGTCGTTTGTCTTCACTCCGGTAATCGAAATGAACCACATTTTGTAGATGTTTTCATCTTGATCGAACAGCACAAACGGGGTTTGCCAGAACGAGCCCCAGGGGAGGTCATCCAGTTTAAGAATCGGATTATGCTCGTACTCCTTCCAGTGGATTCCGTCGTCGGACTCGGCGAGCCCCATTACCAAATCCGGCCTGCGGGTGAGGGAGGAGTTCCCAATATACCACATCCGGTATTTGTCGCCGACTCGAATGACGTGTGGGCTGTAAAGGGTGACGCGAGACCAGCTCTGTTTGGTGGTTAACGCCGAGAGGATCGGCTTATCCCGGCGCTGCCAGTTTTGTGGTCGCTGCGAAAGAAAGAGATCATCTGCCTTGCCGGACTGTGGAAGGCATGCGACCAAAATGATGGCGAGAGTCAGACTCGATTGTAACATCATACAATTCCTTCATATTGATCTGATTTGTTTGATCTGATCTGCGAGAGAAAGCGTTATCCGCTGCTATAGGATAATCAAGTGGAATTCCCTTTGCTATTGCATTGTGGCCCACCCATTTCTTTTTGTTAGTAAAATTGCTGTGGGCTGGTTTCTATTATCTCTGACAGCGTCTTGTCGTGTATTATTGACCCTTATAGTCTCTTCACCCGGCAATGCCGGTGCTTGTTATTTTTAAGCTGATGTTGATTGAGTGTTGCAAGTTGGAGTGAATTTCAAGAAATGCGCAAATTATCACTCTGCTTCAACGCTTTGTTTCGACTTCGTTGTGCCGCCAATGGGACAGAAACAATAAGTGATAACACGAGCAGTATGAACCAAATGATTGTCCATTCTGTTATATCGCGCGATATGAACTGGAGCCAGTCAGCTGCACGAAAATGGGGATGATTCATCATTGTCGAAATCATTATCTCAGAAGCTGTAAACAAGCCAAAAAGTATCACTGCGCGACTTGCGACGAGACATACAATGAATGGTAATGTAATTCCGAAAAAAATTGCTAAAAGCCAGCCTGAGTAACCAGCGCCTTGTATCAACGGACCGGACCAATAGACTGCACTGACAACGATCATAGCTGCAACCACGTCACGAAGTATGTGCACTTCGCGTTTTTTCAGTACTGCAATTCGGTTTGTCTCCAACCAATCAAGATCGATCAATGCTAACATCACGAAAGATATTGCGAAACCACTGAGAGCAAAAACAGGAACAACGAATGGGGCATCCTGCCAACTACCGCGAAGAATTGTGAAAACAACAGCACAAAGAAGTCCAATACTCGTACTACGTATGAAACGAGACATAATCTATCGCAATTTATCTTGTGATTTACCTGCGTGCTCTTGTTCAACTATGGTGCTGATTTGGAATAAACACTTGAGTGAACCGGGTTTTGTTCGGATATGATGCCTTGAGAGCTTCATCTCTTTGGTACATACTTTCAATGATATTTAGCGAAAACTGGTCCTTCAAGAGATAACCTGTTGCTTTTTGGATATTGGCTTCTCCCATGTCAGCAATTCAAAAGTGACAGTCTATTTCCTAAGGAAAGCATGCACTCAAAAATGATGGGCATGAGAAACTTAATTCGGGCAGGGTCACTTTTTGATGAAGTACAAAGTAATCGCTTTTAAAAATCAGTCAAAGCCGAAAGTATGTCGTCCACTGCGTTTTATGCACTTCCTGATTTTCAGTTCGGGCTTCCTGTTGCTATTGGATATGATGTGTTGCCGGTTGGGGTTTGGAATCCTCTGGATGTTTTTTTGTTTGGTACTGGAGGTCGTGATGTTCGCGTTTGCTGTTTTATTTTACTGTGCTGTTTGTTTGCTGACGAACAGGTTACATCATGCTGAAGGGCAGCTGGGGGTCAAGTTCATTTTAGCGTTCGAACGGTGGTTGATCGCTGTCGAACCGTGGTTGAACGGTGGTTCAAACGCTTCGAAGCGTGACCGAAGCGTGTCGATAACGTACGAGACATTGGGAACCGGTGGAGATACAGCAGGTGAAGATTATCAAAACACAGGGACTTTTATAGTAGTGAGATCTTCAGTGTTCGTAAAAAGCAGTGGGCATAAAACTCATCTCGCGCGCGACGCTTATAACGCATAATGGGAAGTGGCGTGGGGGTGTCAAGCTGAAATATTTCGACACCTAAAAATCGGGAGGGTTGCCATTTTGAACGACTTGAATTCGTCAAGTGAGAACGAAATTGATGAATTTTCTGCAGGGGTGAAGATCAAACAGCGGTGAACCCTGTCGACTGACTAAACCAGTACCGACTAAACCAGTACCGACTAAACCAGTTCAGGCATGACCTTGTATGTATTATTATCGACCAGATAACGGGGACGTCCCTGCAGGTCTGTGACTGTGGTGTTTTCCACGTCGATTCCCAGATTGTGATAGAGCGTGGCGAAGACTTCCTGAAAATGGACCGGACGGTCTTCTGCATATTCGCCGAGTCGGTTAGTGGAGCCGATGACCTGACCGGTTCTCATGCCTCCACCTGCGAGTAACGCGGTTGAGACACGGGGCCAATGATCGCGGCCGGCATTGGCATTGATTTTGGGAGTGCGTCCGAATTCACCCCAGACAACAACGGTGACGTCGTCGAGCATGCCTCGGTTTTCGAGATCTTCGATTAGCGCGGTGACACCCTGATCCAACATGGGCATATCCTGTCGTCCGCGATTGAAGTTTCCGCCATGCCAGTCCCAACGACTGAAGGCAAGTGTCACGCAACGTGCGCCGGCTTCGATCAGGCGACGGGCTGTGAGAAAGTCATCGAGGAGTTTTGGTCCGCCGTCGGCTGCTTTCTTTGATGTTCCTCTGCCGTAACGGTCGCGGAGTTTCGTATCTTCTTTTGTGATGTCTAATGCATCGGCCAACTTGCTGGAAGTGAGAATCCCAAAGGCTTGTTGCGTAAAGGAGTCGAGGCCTTTCATCGTGCCTGATGAATCGACTTGAGAGCGAAACGAATCCAGAGAGCTGAGGACCTGCTTACGATTGTCGAGACGATCAAGGGTAATGCCGTTGAGCGTCATGTCTGCCATGCCTTCGCCGTTGGGACGGAAGGGAGCGTGTGATAGTCCGAGAAATCCGGGTTCACCCGCACGTGCCCATTCCATGTGGCCCATTTTGGGAGACAAGCCGAGGAACGGAGGAACCGCTGGATCAACGGCGCCATATTTATGTGAAAGTACAGAACCCAAACAAGGCCAGCCGCCCAGTGGTTGATTATTGAACCGTTGTCCGGAGAGACATTGAAACGCATCGTGCCGTCCGTCCGAGCCGACCATGGAACGAATGAAGGCAAACTTGTCGGCCATTTTCGCCATGCGTGGAAACTGGTCTCCGATTTCGATGCCGGAGACGTTGGTTTGAATCGCGTTGAATTCGCCGCGGATTTCGCTAGGGGCATCGACCTTGATATCCCACATATCCTGATGAGGAGGGCCTCCGGGCAAGAAGATCATGATGATCCCCTTGTGTTGTTTTTTTTGTGGCGTTGCTGACTCGGCTTGAAGTAACTGAGGAAGCGACATGCCGCCTAAAGCGAGACCGCCCACTTGGAGGAAGTTTCTGCGAGTGATCCGATCGCAAAACTTGCTTTTCTGAGAACCGAGGATCTTCAGCATCGTTTCAGGTCTCCCAATTCAACACGGCGGGACAGTTTGCAGGCAGGTAAGATTAATCAGAATCGATTCTCGAATGTGATCCTGATCAGCGCTCATTTAAAATATCGGCGTACTCTTATAATATAGTATAGGTGTTTTTTAATGGAAATCCAGCGCAGATTGCAAGACGTGAATAATTTGTCCAGTATTATTCAGGTATTCAGAACAGTCTAATCGCGGCAAAACAGGCAGGGAATGGAATGCGGTTTTTGAGTGTTTTGAGCCGAACCAGGTAATTATTGTGGGTTCAGAATCTGAACTCGACTGATCTGATAATTCCCAAATGGAAAACAAGACATCGTGAAATCGTGGCTTTAATTCCTGAATCACCGACTTTGCTTCCTCGGTGGGTAAGCCTGCAATTGAGAACAGGAAGGGCTTATTGAGTAATCGCTGCTGCAGTTCTTTGATCGTGATTTTTTTCACGGGATGAACGAAATCGGGTGCAATCTCCCTTAGGGGGTCGAGTACAAACCGTCGATACCAGCAGGCAGGATGGGGAATAACTAATCCAGCGGAATCAGAAATCACTTGATCGTAGAGAATCAGATCGAGGTCGAGTGTACGTGCACTCCAGCGCACACTTCTGTTCCGACCCATATCGGTTTCTACTTTTTGTAATTCGTTGAGCAAATTCTGTGGTGAAAGCGTGACTGAGAGATGCGCTGCACCGTTTAGAAATGTGACATCGGTCTGACTGCCTACGGGAGCCGTTTCCACCCATTGGCTTGTGCGAATAAGAGATATTTCAGGATGCTGGTTGAGTCGATCCAATGCCTGGGAAAATGTTTCCCGAACATTCCCCTGATTTCCTCCCAAAGCAATAAAGCAGTCAGGCATGTCCAATTCCAGCGACTGAAGTTGAGTGTATTTCGTACTCTATTAATAGCAGTTTAGTCAATTGGCAGCGAAGTGCAATTCCGACAGGCGCATGCTTTGATAAGCCTGCAATGCTGGAAATGTGTGGAGGCGGGAGAGGAGAGGACAATCAGAACAGCTGAAGATTACATGCCGTGGTTTTGCATTTCGGTTGTAGCGTCTTCAAACATCGTATTCGTCTGAGTTCCAATTGCAGCAATTGCGACAATACATACCATCAAAATGGCGGCAACCATGACTGCATATTCGACAGCCGTTGGGCCATCCTCTTCAGCAAGAAAGTTTTTAATAAATTGCATTTCAACAACCCTGATCACAAATGGTGATATGAACTCATAAATCGATAGAAAGCGAACGAGCAATCGTAGCAATGATCACTGAGAAGATTTCGCGGTGAGAACGTAGTCAGTATTTTCAAACATAGCTTACATTAATGAGCGAAATCGGTAATATTTTGAGAAGACATGTGAAATATTGAGTATTCCCTTATACGAAAGTAGATTTTTCGGCTTGGAATTGCAGGGAAACGCTGTCAGGGGCTCCATTCAGACTGGCATAATCGACGAATCCCTGTAACAATAAGCGGAACAGAGCGGCTCGAACTTTCTGAATCTAAGTTTCGTGAGAGCTGGTCAAGAGTTAGGCTTGTGCGGGCTGTTTCGCATATTCCATTTTTTTGTACTTTATTGGATAGGATACAATTGTTATGGCCAAAGAAGAGGCCATTGAAGTCGAAGGTACAGTGACAGAAGCACTGGCAAATACCCAATTTCGTGTCGAACTGGAAAATGGGCATCAGGTACTGGCTCACGTAGCGGGCAAAATGCGAAAGCACTTTATTCGTATAGTTCCCGGAGACAAAGTCGTTGTCGAAGTATCACCCTATGATCTGAATCGTGGACGTATTGTCTATCGGGAAAGATAGCAGGCGTTTTTCTGCCAGCCACATTACCAGTTCCTTTGCAGGTTGATTCACTCCTTCCGTGTAATCCCTTGCTTTTGTGATTCAAACTGAATTCATCATCGGTTCGTTATTACCTCCTTGTCAGGCTAACGCCCCAGTATTATGCCCGATCAATCAGCAACGCGAGAACCGGTTCCATTTGTGCAAATATTTACCGATGGCGCATGCCGGGGTAATCCAGGACCTGGCGGCTGGGGAGTGATTCTGCGACATCCTTCAACGGGAACGGAGAAGGAATTTTCCGGTGGAGAAGTGGAAACGACGAATAATCAAATGGAATTGCAGGCGGTGATTTCCGGATTGAAACAACTGACACGGATTTCGCGCGTCGAGATTATTACTGACAGTGTTTACGTTGCTAAAGGTTCTCTGGAGTGGATGCCCAACTGGAAAAAAAATAACTGGAGACGCCGCGAAGGAAAGAGCTGGAAGCCTGTCAAAAATGAAGAACTCTGGCGAGAGCTGGATTCACTTCTGGAACGGCATGACGTCTCTTTTACCACGATTAAAGGTCATAGTGGCCATCCGGAAAATGAACGCTGCGATGAACTGGCCGTTGAATATGCTGTCAAGTTGCAAAATCAGTCTGATTTGTAACCATCTGGTTGTGGAATACGATGACCGAATCTCCCTTGGAAACTCCTGTTCAATTTCTTAATGGAGTGGGAGCGGAACGCGCCGCGCTATTGCAGAAGATGGGAATCCAAACGGTTGAAGATTTACTGTGGCATTTGCCTCGTAATGTTCTCGATTTGACCGATGTGCGTCCGATTAATGAACTGGAAGACGATCAGCCTGCTTCCGTCTGCGGAAAAGTTGTGGACCTGGATGCCCGTACGATTTCCCGCGGTCGAACGATTACCGCCATCCTGCTGGACTGTGGAACTGGTTTTCTGAAAGGAACATGGTTTAACCAACCCTGGGTTATCAAACGTTTTTTTCAAGGTCAGTTTTTGATGTTCTCGGGAAAGGCAAAACGTCGCTCGGGAAAATGGGAGATGTCGCATCCCCAATATCAGGTACTGGAAGAAGACCTGGACGATCCGCAAGGCCTGATATTGCCGAAATATCCACTTACCGAGGGGCTCAAGATGTATCAGATGAGGCGCATGATTCGCGCTGCCGTCGATGAATACGCGCATCTGATTCCCGATTATCTACCGGAAGCATTTCGCCAGGCACATTCTTTGATTCCACTTTCTCAGGCCGTCATTCAGATGCATAAGCCTCAGACAATGGAAGAGTACCATGCCGGTGTGCATCGTGTGATTTATGATGATCTGCTGGAATTCCAATTGGGTCTGGCCATGCGTCGGCGACTTTGGACTTGTGTGGATAACGCACCGCTGCTTAAGGTCACAGCTAAGATTGATGCCCGTATCCGACGCTTATTTCCTTATGAATTTACAGAGGGACAAAACCAGGCTGTCAGAGAAATTTGTGCCGATCTGGAATCGGGACGTGCCATGCATCGCATGCTTCAGGCGGATGTGGGAGCCGGTAAAACGGCGATTGCCATTTATGCCATGCTGGCCACGATTGCCGGCGGATATCAGGCTGTTCTGATGGCACCGACTGAATTACTGGCAGTACAACACTGGGAGACGATTGATAATATTTTGAAAGAGAGCCGTGTAGAGCGGTGCATTCTGACTGGCAGCTTATCTGCTGCTCAGCGAAAAACTACGCTGGAACAGATTGAGTCCGGCCAACAGCAGCTGATTATTGGTACGTCGGCAGTCGTTCAAAAAGATGTTCGCTATCACGATCTGGGTTTGGTGATCATTGATGAACAACACAAGTTTGGTGTGATGCAACGGGCTCACTTTACAAGCGAGAAAAAGACGCCTCATATGCTGGTGATGACGGCGACTCCCATTCCCCGTAGTTTGTGCATGACGCAATTTGGTGAACTGGATATCTCTGTGAATTCAGAACTACCTCCGGGCCGACAACCGGTACTAACAAGTCGTGTTATCACCACGCCTCAGAGAAAAAAGGCCTGGGATTTTTTGCGTGCTCAAATCGCTGCGGGCAGACAGGCATATATTGTTTGTCCTCGCATTGATTCGGAGATTGAACAGAACAGTCGTTCGAGTGCGGAAGAAGTTTATCGCAAACTTCAGAAAAGCGAGCTTTCATCAGCTTCGATCGGATTGGCTCACGGCCAGATGGATCGCGAAGAACGTGCTCAAATCATGAAGCAGTTCCACCAGGGAGAGATCCAGGTACTGGTTTCCACGACCGTTGTGGAGGTGGGAGTTGATGTGCCTAATGCGACGTTAATGGTTATTTTGCAGGCCGATCGTTTTGGATTATCTCAACTTCACCAGTTAAGAGGGCGCGTGAGTCGTGGCATCTACCAGGGCAATTGTTTTCTTTTTACTCATACGGAAAGTGAAGACGCACTGAAAAGGCTGGCTGTCATGGAGCAGACGACAGATGGCTTCGAAATAGCAGAAGCCGACTTCCAGGCACGCGGCCCCGGTGATATTTTTGGAACACGACAACATGGCGAACTCCCCTTACGTGTGGCCGATTTGAAGCGGGATGAAGTCCTCTTACACGAAACGCGGGAAGTGGCATTACAACTTGTAGAAAAAGGGGAATTCGATCAACCCCGATTTGCCCCATTAAAAATCCGCGTTCTTGATCGCTTTGGACAATTAATGGATTTGGGACAAAGTGGTTGAGTCGAGAAAGAGTTCGCTGAATCAGGTCCACACGCGATTCGAAAACCAGGCGGCTAAAGTCCCGCAAGTGATGACGGGAAACCAGGCTGCCTGATCGGGTGTAACGAGTTTCGTCGTTCCCATATAAAAGAAGAACTGATTGATTGCAAACAGTCCGCCCATCACGACAGCACAAAAAGCAATGTTCAAAATCTGGCTGCGACTTTCTTTACGAAGTACAAATGGAATCGACATCATAACCGCAATCAAATTCATAAAAGGACGCGTTAACCGGAAATGCAAATCCATTTTCTGTTTCCGGATCGATAAATCACTGAAGGAAGGGTTATTGATTCTGGCAATCAAATCGGGAGTTGAAATCAGCGTGTTCGTGCTCCGATTACAAAGCTGATCACAGCCGATATCTGACACAATAAATATATCGCCAGGATCATCGCCGGGAAGAATCATTTCGTTTGCAAATTCCGCGATTTCCAGTTCATCATATTTTGGAGATGCCTGTTTCAGTAACCAACCTCCCGCGGACTCAGGAGTCTTGTCATGGTAAAAAGCTTCAGCTGATTTCACAGTGACAAAATCGTGTACCATTGGTTTAGAGAGCACGAATTCTGCACTGAGTAACTTCTTTTCCGTCAACAACAATTCTCGCCCGTTGATCATGATTCTGGTACTAAAATCATATACGGGTTCCACAAACTGAGAACTGGTTCCGAGATCTCCGCGTTCGGCCTGTAATTTATCAGCAATACGAGGAATTAACAGCTCCTGATTTGCGACGATAAAACAATTGATGGTAAGCGTTGCGAATGCCAGTGGAATCGCCAATCGATAAGTGGGAATTCCAGCCGACAACACGGGGTTGAGTTCTCCATGACGTACCATGAGCGAAAAGACAACGACTGCGGAAAGAACAGTCAAAATCGGACTGATCATGTCAAAGAAGATACTGGACTGATAAACATAAAACTGCAGCATCAACTTGAGCAAACCAAAGGATGACCCCTCTTCAAGACCGCTCTGAAAGCCATCGATATTGGTAAAGCCATCAAAAACCACATACAAACCGTAGGTAGCGATGAATCCAATAATGAAGACATGGAAAAATCGTTTCAATAAATAACGGTCAAAGGTTGTAAACACATTACCCAATCGTTTTTGTGGCTGATCTATCGAGTTGATGATGAAAATGATTCAGAAAAAAAGAGGGCACGTATTACATCGGAATCATTCGGATGGGTCAATATCAGGAACAAGAGGTTCTAAAGTACAGTAAACACATCTCAAACACCGCCCATTTGAGAGACATTTTGCCTTTCGAGAGTGAATGAGCGCGAAATATGAAGAGTCGAGAGAAAAGTAGATAACCCTAAGTTATTTAATTATATGTGTTTGTGAATTAAATAATCATTTAGAAAGTTTCCAACTCTCGACATTTATCTATCGTAGTGAATAATACTCACAGAGGGGTTTCATTGAAAACCCAGTATCATTGTGGAATGTTTCTCCTATCTCGAGCCTGTTTAGGAGCTATGCTTTGGGTAAATCGGCGATTGAGTTTTCTTGCTGAATTTGAACTTTATGAGGGGAATAGGACGTGGTACGAAAAGACGCAATAATCGGGTTGCACAAGCAGCTTTTGAATAGAAGAGACGAGCTCAAAAAACTTGTAACTGATAGCTCAGAAGGTTCTTCTGCCAGCCGCGCCACTGTAGAAGACAGCGGGGATGCCGCAATTCGCGAAACCCGCCAGGGTCTGGAATCGCATTTGGCTGAGATAGAATATAAAGAGTTACTGCAAATTCGTCGCGCGATCTCTCTGATCCAGGAAGGTCGTTATGGTCATTGTGAGAATTGCAATAAAAACATCCCGATTGCAAGGCTTAAAGCGGTTCCCTATACGATGTTTTGCGTCGATTGTGCGCAACAGCGCGAATCATTGGGCTTGTCCAGTCAGGACGTTCATAGCGATTGGGAGAACGCCTACGAATTTGAAGGGCGGCTTAAGGATCAGGATGTCAGAATCCACGATTTAGATTTGGATAAATAATCTTTCCTTCCGATAATAAGCGAAAGAGGGTCCGTCCAACCTGATTGAGTTGATACCCCTCTCCACAAATTCCTTTTCGCTCATACCAGTTTTCATTTGTGGAGAGACCACTTCAATCAATCTCGTGACCTTCAACCGCATTGCAGAAAACCACATTATCGGCAGTTGCCTGAATGTTGGTTTCCCGTAATCAAATCGTCTGGCAGTTGGCGAAGGAATGCCTCATTTTGCCGTAGCTAGAAATAGCTAAAATGCAAAAATGGTCCTGAGTCACGCTGAGAGATTTGCATTATGAAAAATCGTTACACACTCGCGATAGTGCTGGCACTAATTGCCTCTTCTTCTCTATGGAATTCTTTTATTGAATTTCCATTGAATTCAAAACAACTGGAAGCAAAAATCCCTTCGCAGGGAAAATCAAGGATCCAGAACACTGCCCACTTACCTATGTCATCTCTGCATGAAGGAAGTAAACATCTTGCTAAAATTGCAAAAGTAGCAACACCCAGTGTAGTACATATTCAATGCGAAAGACAAACACCACGTGGAGCAGTAGAAGAAACAGGATCCGGCGTCATCGTGCGAGGCGAAGGAAATTCTGGATTGTATATCGTCACGAATCGACACGTGGTTCGGGATTCCAGTGGTAAGTCGATTTCCATTCAATTGCATGATGGTCGTGAGATTCATCCAAAACGCAAGTGGGAGGACAAGGACACTGACTTAGCAATCTTAAAAATTGATGTGACCGACGTGACTGCCGCGGAATGGGGTAATAGTGACAAACTCGATATCGGACACATGGTTCTGGCGATGGGAAGTCCCTTTGGATTAAGTGAATCAGTCACCTTAGGAATCATCAGCGCCAAGGGACGTCGTTCGCTCCAGTTAGGAAGTGGTTCGGAAGTTCTCAATCAGAATTTTTTACAAACAGATGCTGCCATCAATCCGGGAAACAGTGGTGGACCATTAATCGATCTTGAAGGAAAAATCATAGGTATCAATACAGCCATCGCTTCCAACAGTGGTGGTAATGATGGCATCGGTTTCAGTATACCCAGCAAACTGGTTCGTCATGTATTCAATCAGCTTGTCAAATATGGCCAGGTCTATCGGGCTTATCTTGGTGTTCAGCTCGATCCCGAATTCAGCATCGGAACCGCAACCCGGTTGAAGATGGACCGCGTGCGTGGTGCCCGCATTGTGAAGGTTATTTCTAATACTCCCGCTTCGCGTGCCAATTTGAAATATGATGACATTGTTCTTAGCTTTGATGGCATCGATGTTCTCGATCAGAATCATTTGATTAATCTAGTAAGCCTGACTCCCATCGACAAAAGAGTCAGCGTGGTGATGTTACGCAATGGCCGCAAAGTGAACGTAATGGTGGAACTGGCAAATCGTAGAATCCTTGACGAACTGGAACGAAAGCAGAAAGAATCTCAGCAATCTTCAAGACGATTGGGAACCTCTGCGGAACCGATGAGCTTTCAGCGTTTTAAAGAGAAGACAGACCAGGATGTACTTGCTGGATTACAGCTGGCTGCAATGAATGAGGAGCTGGCAATGCAGTTGGGTTTCGAAACGTCTCAACCGGGACTGCTTGTGATGAATGTGGATGAGAACAGTTCTCTCTATGGAGTCGTTGATTTATATGATGTCATTGAAGAAGTGGCTGGTACACCCGTGCGTAACCTGAATGAATTCCAGCAAGTATTGCAAAAGAACAGGACCCTTAATTCTCTGGTTTTGAAAATTTCCAATGGAAACAAAGCAAAGCCACATCATCAATTATTGATCTGGCAGAGGAATTAATGACCGTGAGAAAAATTATGGTTTCGTTCTGAATTGAAATTCATCCCTCAATAAGAATCTAGATCCAATAAAAAAGCCAGGTCAGATAATGATTCTGACCTGGCTTTGTTTTTGAATTTCTCTGAGTGATTCTGATTAGTCTCGATAGAACCGAGTCAATTCTTCAAACAGAAGTGGGTCGCGGATCGAATCGCTGGCGAGACGTGCTCTGAAGCGATGGTTCCCTTCAACCGTACCTTGCACGATCACCTGGTAACTGATTGAATCTCCAGGTGCCAGATCTCCCAGTGATTTGAAGACAACCACTCCATTCTCTGCAATATACTGAGTTGGACCAGTTGCTGAGATCAAATGCACTCCTGGTGGCAGCTCACAAGAAATCGAAACGTTTGAGGCAGATTTACTACCATCATTTTTGACCACAACTTTGTATCCCGTTTCGGTACCAATTTCGACGGGATCATCTAAATCTGAAATATCCAGAACGAGCTGAGCCGTGCCTTCAATTCGAGTTTGCAGCTGAGTATCTGATTTTACATTATGCTCTGAGATGGCCCGAACGTGATGGACAAAGTTTCCAATGGTCTTGGTTTTCAAGTTCAGATTCACATTAGCAGACTGGCCAGGTTCCATACGTCCGAGGAACCAGCTGATAGTTGAATCTTCAGGATTAAACTGTCCGCCGTGATCTGCCTTCACAAATTCAAACCCTTTGGGAATTTTGTGTAAGATTCTGACGTTGTTAGTGGCAGCAGCTCCATCATTGATCGTTGTAATAACGTATTTCGCACTTCTACCTTTATAGCGAAGTCCGGGACCGTCAATGGCAACCTGCACTTTAGGTGCAATCACATTCACTCGTGCTTGTGTTGCTTGAGTCAGGCCACCTTCTGCTTTTGCCCGAACTTTTACAACTTGCTCACCACCCAGTACGGCAGCCAGTGCCAGACGAATTGTACGTGTTTCACCGGGGTTAAGAGAACCGACCTGCATCTGCAGATATTCAGCTGTCACATGCTCTAAACCTTTAGGAATTTCTGCTTCGAGTACAACATTGTGCAATGTTCCAGTACCCGGATTCGAGATCGTCACAGACTGAGAAGCAGGTTCACCAATCATAACATTCGTAGGTCCCTTGACTGCAACTTGCAGAAGAGGTTCCGCTACCATAAATGATTCTGACAACGAGTTCGTAAATCGTACGTTTGCTGTCGCTGCGATTGAACCACGCTGACTGGGTATCAGGGAAACCCGAATCGTTTTTGTTTCGCCTGCTTTTAATACATCGAATTTCCATTCCAAATGATCACGACTGGAACTCGGACTGGGAACTGCATTTGTCAGTCTTACAGAGACAGGAAAGAATGCTTCTACCTGAACATCTTTGGCAGACTGCTTGCTTTCATTCTTGATCTCCAGTTCAAACTGGCACTCCTGACCTACGTTAATCTCACTTTTCTTAATCCATTTGTGAGTAATTTTTGATTCCGATACTTTGGCAGAAGTACCAATGGGCTTTGTAGCAATATTCTTAATGCTACGATTTTTGGGAGATGCCGAGATTGTCACTCCCGAGGGCTGAGTTTGCTTAACGTTCTTTTGAGTATTCCCGAAAGTTAAGTTATGTTTATTTCCGGCTCGCTTTTGGTCAGGAATTCGTGGAATTGCCACATTGGATGAACGAGGAGCAGTCTGGCTAAATTCGGTTGGCAACCGAAATTGCTGCTTCTTTTCCTGTGCGGCACTGACCTGCTGAATTTTCCCTTTGGAACTTTGATGATTGCCCTGCTGATATTCTGCATGCACAATTTTATTCTTACCAGATCGATCGGAAGAGAACTCTTCAAATCGATATTTATTTTGAGTGTTGGCAGGTGCAGAGTGACCAACTTGCTGTAACGATGATTGCTTTCTTTCAGCTGTTTTTGTTTTGGTTTTGGTTTTGGTTTCCAGCCGACGATAAGGACGCTCTTGCCCGAACAGTTCCTTATAGTAATTGGGAACCTGTGAAAGCCTGGCTTTGTCAGTTGGTTTGTATTGAGATGATTTCGTTTTCACAGCAGAAGTCTGTTTGGGCTGTGAAATCGTGATGCTTCCTGTATTACTGATTCCAGGAGAACCCACTTTCCCATTCTGACCGGAGAAAAACTGATTCTTTGTCTTTGAAGGGGGAATCGCATCGAAGGGGGACTTCGACTCGAAAATGCGATCATCGGCGGTTGCGATACTCGCACTCATTACCATAGTTGAAAATATCGCGAGCATCATTTTTCCGCGTCGCATTTTGCTTCTCCTTACCGATTGGAATATTCTGCTGGACAGGATTTGATTTTTGATTTGGATAGTCATGACGAGATTCGTGAGATTGGGTAGATGGATTTGGATCAGTCACGAAACGGGTTTGCGACTTTTATCCATCTCTCTATATCGGGTGTAACGATTGCTATAATTGAATGAGATATACTGATTTTTGAAAATAAATGGAGATTACAAGATTTTCCGATTATGACGATTTCTTAGTTCTCCACCGCCGCTAAACAACAACCACACCATAAGTCCTTATTAAACAAGGTATTATGTGGCTGTCTGAGTTCGCTGTCTTCGTAAAATCAACTACCCGGGCCTGCTGCCGCTCTCTGAACCGGGTCACGTTTGTACCGGATCAGCATCACCCGGTTTTCAATCAAAGAATATTGGCTCCTTATGATTGACTCCTGAATAGAAGCCTTGAAAATGAGTGTGTTGTTTCAAGCAGGAGCATTTTTAAAGGAATCAAATCGTTCGATTACCTGAAACGTCATGAATTCGCCTACTCAAAGATTTAATATCCCTCAAAATCAAGATCGCGCAATGCAGATCTACATGCTGGGATGCGTCGATTTCGACTCGTTGCTGCTGCTACAGGAACGTACGCTACAAGAAATGCGCAGAAAGGAATCAGATCAAGCGGTCCTTTTTATTTGTGAACACCCACCCATCGTGACCATAGGACGGGAAGGAAGTCTCAGGCAGCTAATCGGTTCTGAACAGGAGCTCAAGGCCGGTCAGATTGAAGTACGCTGGATTAACCGTGGTGGTGGTGCCTTATTTCACGCACCAGGACAACTGGCCGTCTATCCTGTCATTCCTCTGAAACGAATCGGTCTGGGAATTCCTGACTATCAAACCGGTCTTTCACAAGCAGTCATCAAGATGGCAAAGGAACAGGGAGTAGTGGCTCACACCCAACCTGGTTCTTCGGGTATTTTCAGCCGTTGTGGGCAGTTTTCCTTCCTGGGGGCTGCGATTAAATCATGGATTTCTTACTATGGGATGTATATAAACGTTTCACCAGACATGAAGTTATTACGTTTGATTGATTCCAACCAGAACGACCACCGTCTCACATCACTGTCAGCAACGCTGACGCGCGAAGCCAGTATGAGTGCTGTTCGGGAGAGTCTCATGAGGCAGCTTGTGTCACAATTTGGATATCAGCAGACACATATTTTTACGCAACACCCCTTACTACATAAAGTGAAGAATCAAGTTTATGTCCACACTTAATATATTGTCAGATCCTCAACCAGCGCCGCGACAGCGACTTCCAAAATGGCTTAAAAGACCGCTACCCAAACCGGGAATGTCTTTTACAAGTAATGTCATCGAAGATTTGAATCTGGTTACTGTTTGCGAAAGTGCCAAGTGCCCGAATCGAACTGAATGCTGGTCACACAAAACAGCAACTCTGATGATCCTGGGAAATGTCTGCACCCGACCTTGTGGATTTTGTTCTATCCCCAAAGGCAAAACGGAAACAGTTCAGATAGATGAACCAGAACGTGTTGCGGAAGCGGCAGCTCGATTGGGATTGAAACATGTGGTGATCACATCTGTCACACGGGATGATTTGCCAGATGGTGGAGCAGAACATTTTTATAATTGTGTTCTGGCCGTGCGCGAACGCACGGGGGCTGACATTGAAGTGTTGACTCCCGACTTCCGAGGTGACCGTAAGGCTATTCAGCGTGTGATCGAAGCGCACCCTGATGTATTTAACCATAATACGGAAACAGTCCCTCGGCTGTATCATCGGGTTCGTCGCAACGCAGTCTATCAAAGAACCCTGGATCTGTTGATTCAGGTCAAGGAAACGGATCCTTCGATCGTCACAAAAAGTGGTATCATGCTGGGGCTTGGTGAAACCAGAGAAGAGGTTCTGGAAGTGTGCGCTGATCTGCGGGCGACAGGTTGCGATATGATTACCATTGGGCAATATTTACAACCAGCGCCTGAAAATTTACCGGTGGAGCGATTTCTACCTCCCGAAGAATTTGATGAGATAGGAGATCAGGTACGTGCTATGGGATTCAAGCTGGTCGCCAGCGGCCCCTTTGTAAGATCCAGCTATAATGCTGGCGAAATGGCGGCGGTACTGGAGAATGATTCCTGAATGGCCACCCCAATAGTCGTTCCTCCGGTGGGCTGCCCGAATCAGGATTTGACCGTAAGTTTATGGCTGGCTCGAGTGGGGGAACAGGTATTCGCTGGAGATCGAGTGGTTGAATTGCTGATGCCGGGTATAATTTTTGACGTCGAATCTTCCTGTTCGGGAATAATCACCTCTTATGAATGTCAACCTGGCACAAAAGTCCGGGAAGGAAATGTCTTGGGATGGATTGAACAAGAACAGCTAGACTCATGATATAACTCCCATAAGCACTAGGCTCTATTTTTTATTGAATATACATGTGGATGACGAATGACAACGGATCAAATAAAAGGTCATCAATCAATTCTTGAAATGCTGAATCGCGCATTGTCGCGAGGCCGAATGCCTCATGCATTATTGTTTGCGGGAGATGCAGGCATTGGAAAAAAACGGATTGCTTTGTATCTTGCTCAGTGTTTATTTTGCCAGCAAACTGCCACCGATCATCTAAGTTGTTGTCATGAGTGTGATTCATGCAAACAAATGGCCGCGGGTACGCATCCGGACTTGATCTCCATCGAATGCCCTCCAGACAAAGCGATTTTACCCCTAAGCTTGATTATTGGCAGAGACGAAAACCGGGGACGCGAGGGAGTTTGTTATGAAATGTCGCTGCGTCCCATGCTGGGAAATCGTCGAGTGGCGATCATAGATGATGCAGATAAAATGAATGCTGAATCTGCAAATGCCTTGCTCAAGACTCTCGAGGAACCTACTGCGAACTATCTAATGATCTTGATCGCAAGTGAACTGGATGCCATTCTGCCTACAATACGTTCCCGCTGTCAAACCATTCGATTTGGTCGTTTATCAGAAGAAGACGTGGCAGAATTATTACTGCAGCAAGAACTGGTTGAATCTGAAGATCAGGCGTTTCAAATTGCACGTTTCGCGGAAGGTTCACTGAAAATAGCCAGTCAGCTACTGGATGATAATTTGAAAGTGCTTCGTGCCAGCATCACAGAACAGCTTGGTAAAAAGCCTTTTTTACCTCAAGTTTTTGCACAAGTCGTCATACAGGCCATAGATGACATTGGGGGGAACACGGCAGCACAGCGTAAAACAGCAAACTGGATTATCAAATTCTGTGCTGATTTTTATCATCAGGCATTACAATCTGCATCAGGATATAACCAGGGTATAAACTCTGAGGAACTCAGACGGTTTGTTGCTGGTTTATCGGGAGAAACGGAAGATCGGATCGAAAAAATCGGGAATCTTCTTGATAGAATGATCCAGACGGAAGAAGAAATCGCTAAAAACGTGACAATTTCATTGTGTATCGAAAGCTTGAGTGAAGACCTCAAAGGTATACTGATGAAATAACGCCACATCTCTTATTTGGAGTTGTGAAATCTACTGCTTTTCAAAAATACTGTATTCTCTTGGAATTGGTAAAGAGTGGTAGGCGCAGACTCGCTATAATAATTAGCACGGGCAGTCACTGTAATTTTCATGTTGATTATTTTTATTCCACGAAGGCTCCCTCAATCATATTTTAATGAATTTATAATATATGAATAACGAAGTTTCTGGATATATTGTACGCTATGGGTCCACGCGATCTATTGGAGAGTTCAGTTGGAAGGGCAGTCCGGCATTAACTCGCAATGCTGCTGTGATTATCAAAAGTGAACGCGGACAGGAATGGGGTGAAGTCTTATCACCGGCAACAGAACAGGTGCGTTCTTTCATGAACAAGACCGGTTCAGCGGGAAGAATTATTCGGCCGGTTACAGATGATGATTATCGGCAACGTGACAAGAGTCGTCATGAAGAGCGGAATGAATTTCTGGGATGCCAGGAACTGGTCGATGAGCATAAACTGCAAATGCAGTTAGTCGACGTCGAACATATTTTTGGTGGCGAGCGGGTGATCTTTTATTATCTCGCCGAGAAACGTGTCGACTTTCGGGAATTGGTGAAGTCTTTGGCACGAAAATACCGGTCGCGTATTGAAATGCGACAGATCGGAGTTCGTGATGAAGCAAAGCTCCTGGCAGATTATGGTGATTGCGGCAAACCGGTTTGCTGTGGAACTCATCTAACAGAAATGCCCCCTGTTTCCATGAAGATGGCCAAGTTACAAAAAACGTCTCTCGATCCGAATAAACTTTCGGGCCGATGTGGGAGACTCAAATGCTGTCTACGATATGAGTATGATACTTACAAAAGCTATAAGAAGGACCTGCCTCCCGTTGGTTCGACTGTCGTAACCAAAGAGGGGGAGGCAAAAGTAATGAACCAGGAAATTTTGTCAGAATGTGTCCAGGTGATATATCAGGATTCTCGTAAAACAATTGTCCACAGAAAAGACATACTGGAAGTGATCAAAAAGAAAAAAACAGAACCTCCTACAAGTGAATGACCAGCAATGGGTCAATCTGGGAAAACCGGGCCTGAAATACCCGTTTTTTCTGAAGAGCCCCTCAATAATTTTAAATATCTATAATGTTATCTGGCAAGAAAGTCTTGACCGGAGGCGATCAGATCGAAACACTAGATCTAACTCTCTTTAAAAAGATCTTGTTTTTTAAAGATTTCAGAAGATATGGGTAAAAAAATGACCTCTACCACTAATCTTTCTCAACCAAAACTACAATTTCATCCCAATGCGTATGACTTTGTTTTTGAAGCATTACAGCAGGCGCAAGAAATCTATGCGCGAACCGTGGTGAATGAGAATGATCAGGAAGAAGCTCATGTTTCAGGTCAGGAACTTCTGGATGGAGTACGCGCTCTTGCTCTCCAACAGTTCGGTTTAATGACCACCACCGTCTTTAAAGTATGGGGTGTGGAATCAACCAAAGACTTCGGAAAAATGGTCTTTGAGATGATTGAGCATGGCAGAATGCGAAAAACAGAAAATGACCGACTCGAAGACTTTGTCGATCTCTATGATTTTGAACAGGTTTTCGATTTGAATTATGTCATCGATACCAGCCAGGTTTTCAACCGTAGTACAGCAGATCAGGCTTGATCTCGTAATACACTACTTATGACATTCTACTGGCGACTCTGGCTCAGATTGCCCTGCTCTTTCCCTCCGCTTTCAAGTTTTGTATTTAGCCAACTTTGTTAAGTTGCTGTTATTGCAATCTAAATTCCACCTGTTACACTCCCCGTTTAGAGATTAATGCTTGAATTTTACCTCTATTTTTTGAGTATTCAAAATTGCTTGATACCTGTCGCCCAAAATCGTTTGAGGTTTTGTGGTTTTACAACAAGATTTACATCGGCTTATTTAAATGGGGTTAACTCTAAGGATGAGATTTCATTTTCGCGCACGCTTCTCTCCCGTTCGTCTTCTCACAACACTCCTCGCCTTGACATGCTCAACTCTGTTCTGTTCAGCATCTTTACTCGCAGCAGAAGTCTCTGCAGGTGAAATTCCCAATGCTGATAATGAGACTGTCCTCATCAGTTGGCTCGTGGCGATTGCCGGCGCTATCTTCGCTTTATTTACTGCCTATCGTTTCTTCAGTTGGATGGTGAATCAAAGTGAAGGCGATGCAAAGATGAAAAAAATCGCGGAGCATGTTCGAGAAGGTGCTCGCGCTTACCTGGATCGTCAATTCAAAGTCGTCACTATATTTTTTGCGGTCGTGTGTGCCTTATTGGCTTTCATGGCATTCGGATTGAAGACACAATCAGAGTGGGTTCCCTTTGCTTTTTTAACTGGTGGTTTCTTTTCTGCATTAGCCGGCTGGTTCGGTATGCGAACTGCAACTCTCGCCAGCGCACGAACTGCTCACGCAGCCAAAGACTCTTTAAACAGCGGTTTACAAGTTGCGTTTCGAAGTGGCGCGGTGATGGGATTAGTCGTAGTCGGCCTGGGTCTACTCGATATCTGTCTCTGGTTTGGCGTATTACACTGGGTGGTAGAAATGCCATTGGCTGATATCACAGTTACGATGCTCTGCTTTGGAATGGGGGCAAGTAGTCAGGCACTGTTTGCACGAGTGGGTGGTGGTATCTTTACTAAAGCCGCCGATGTGGGTGCCGACCTGGTTGGTAAAGTTGAAGCAGGTATTCCTGAAGATGATCCCCGCAACCCAGCCACGATCGCAGATAACGTCGGCGATAATGTCGGCGATGTCGCAGGGATGGGGGCCGACCTGTATGAGTCTTACTGTGGTTCGATTCTGGCCAGTGGTGCTCTCGGCGTTGCCGCTTACCACGGTTATCCTAAAATGCAGATGATGTGCCTGTTACTTCCCATGTGCCTGGCAGCGGTTGGAATCTTTCTTTCCGTGACCGGGATATTCATGGTAAAGACTCGAGATGATGCAACACAAAAGAACTTGTTGAAAGCACTCTCAAAGGGAATTGACACGAGTGCAATTGGTGTGATGATTGCCGCATTTGGCCTGGTCTGGATCATGCTGGTCATTCCTTCTCAGTCATCTGGTATCCCCTCTGATTCCCCACTCATGGTTGGCACACCTTTATTTGGTGTGTTTGGCGCAATTGTTTGCGGTCTGGTATCCGGATGGCTAATCGGGAAATGGACGGAATACTCTACAAGCGACGAATTCAAACCAACACGATTTATTGCAGACCAGTCCTCAACGGGTCCTGCAACCGTCATCATCGCCGGTATTGCCGAAGGATTTTACAGTGTCTGGGTGCCGATTGTCGTTATCGGGTTTGCCATTCTTTTGTCCTTTGGACTGTGTACGGGATTTGATTTTGCTAACGCTCAGATCTTTGCAATGGGCCTGTATGGTGTTGCGATTGCCGCAGTCGGTATGCTAAGTACCCTGGGTGTCACTCTGGCGACGGACGCTTATGGTCCCATCGCAGATAACGCTGGTGGAAATGCGGAAATGAGTGGCCAGGAACCCTATGTGCGTCAAAGAACCGATGCACTGGACAGCCTGGGAAATACAACTGCTGCTACAGGTAAAGGATTTGCGATTGGCTCTGCTGCATTGACCGCTTTGGCTTTGCTGGCCGCTTATGTCGAAGAAGTTCGTATTGGATTCGAACGTTGGGTCGAACATTCTGCCATTGTAGAATTTGTCTCAGATGATATGTCAAACGCGACAGCCTTAAAGTTAAGTACAAACTGTGTTGCTCTGCGAACTAGCAATAAGGACGGCGAAAAATCGGACCATAACAATCAGGGATTTTTATTATTTCCCGCTTTGAATCTTTCACAAGAAACTCCGGGACGAGAAAAAATCAAGAGTGCAGAAGTCGGCTCGATTATTAAGGGGCTGAATATTACTGAATTATTAGAAAGAGGCGAAATCGTTGATGTCAAAACAGCGACGGTCCCTGACTTCTCCCGTTTTTATAATTTTTCTCTATTGAACCCCAAGGTTCTGGTAGGAGTCTTTTTTGGTGTGATGATCGCATTTGTCTTTTGTGCGATGACCATGAAAGCAGTGGGGCGTGCCGCAGGGGCGATGGTAGATGAAGTGCGCCGCCAATTCCGTGAAATAGCCGGCATTATGGAAAATGAAGCCGAACCTGATTATGCAGCTTGTGTCGAGATCAGTACGGCTGCAGCACAGCGGGAAATGATCCTGCCAGCGATGCTGGGATTACTTTCACCAATCGTTGTAGGTCTCATCTTGGGAGTACCCGGAGTGGTCGGCTTACTGGTTGGTGCCTTGACGAGTGGGTTTGCAGTTGCCATTATGATGGCTAATGCCGGTGGTGCCTGGGACAATGCGAAAAAGTACATTGAAGCTGGTGCACATGGCGGCAAAGGAACTGACGCGCACAAAGCCACAGTAGTAGGCGATACCGTTGGTGACCCGTTCAAAGACACTAGCGGTCCCAGCTTGAACATTTTGATCAAACTGATGAGTATGGTTTCTGTTGTCATGGCCGGGTTTATTATTCAATACGCATTAGAATTATTTTAAGCAATTGAAACGGGCTAAAGGTCACGAAAATCGATACTGAATCTACTCAACCATCTGAATCTATTGAAAGTGCTTCCAGCTTAGAACGTGCCTGCCTGTGTGCTCAAGTCTGTGATAATTTCAAAGGCAAAGATATCGTCGTACTCGATGTGTGCGATATCACACCTTTGTTTGACTATTTTATTATCTCGACTGCAGCCAACCAGAGGCAAAGCCGTGCGACCGCCGATGAGGTTCGCATTTTAATGAAACGCGATGGAGCACACCGGCGCAATATTGAAGGTAAAGACAGTGAATGGATTCTAGGGGATTATGGGGACATTGTTCTGCATATTTTCACCGAAGAAGCCCGCCAGCAATACGATCTGGAACGGCTCTGGGCAGATGCCAAAAAAGTAGATTGGCAGTCTTTCAAAGCTGATAAATCTGATTCTGAATAACAGGAATTCCTGTTTCTATGATTCTCAGCGTCCATCGTATATTCTAAGCATCAAATCCTATACCAGCATCTCTTTCTATCAAGAGAGAGATCAGAGCCCCCCTGTTGGAAATGTGATATGAATATTCTCGATGCACTCAGAACTCGATTTGAACCCGTTTTAGCTGAATGGACTGATGATCCGTCCTCTGTGATAGAAATGCTGAAAGCCTCTCAGGATGCCAAATTCGGTGACTATCAGGCGAATTTCGCCATGCCCCTGGCAGCGAAACTGGATGGCGTCAAGCCACGCGACCTAGCAGTTCTAATAGCCGACAAAGTAGACCTGTCTGATTTCTGTGAACCTCTGGAAGTCGCGGGGCCTGGATTTATCAATATCAAATTGAAACAGGACTGGCTGGAAGGTCTCACTCAGCAATTGGTACCAGATGAGCGCCTGGGCGTCCCAGTGACTGAGACACCACAAAAAGTCATTGTTGACTTCTCGGCTCCCAATGTTGCGAAACCAATGCATGTGGGACATTTAAGAAGCTCGGTGATTGGTGATGCCAATTATCGCGTTCTACAGTTTCTCGGACATGATGTGGTCGGTGATAATCACATCGGCGACTGGGGAACGCAATTCGGTATGATTATCTTCGGGTTTAAAAATTTTCTCGACGAAGATGCCTTCCAGCAAAGCTCTGTGACGGAACTGGCACGTCTTTATCGGCTGGTAAACCAACTTTCCGATTACCACGCAAATAAGATTGCAGTCCCGACACGTCAGACTGAAATTGAGCAACTGGAAGACAAACTAAAAACGCTGGAAGAGACAATTGATCAATCAGACAAGAAGGCCCGGAAACAACTCAAGAAGTTAAAATCGGACATTGGCGAACGTAAGTCAGAACTGGCATCGATGCAGGAAAAGTTAGCTGAGCTGGAACAGAACGAAGATCTCAACAGCAAAGCAGCCGCTTTTCCGGAGATTGCCCGTCTGGCACGCGACGAAACCGCTAAACTTCATGCCGGTGATGCAGAAAACCTAGAACTTTGGAAGCAGTTCCTACCAGAATGCCTGGATGCCATTCAGGTCGTATATGATCGACTCAATATTCATTTTGATTTAACCTTAGGCGAAAGCTATTACCAACCGATGCTGGCAGATGTCGTAGCTGATCTCAAACAAAAGGGATTGGCTCAAGAGAGCCAGGGTGCGATCTGCGTTTTTGCTGAGGGATTGAAGGCACCTTCCATTGTCCAAAAGCAGGATGGTGCCTTTACATACGCCACCACAGACCTTGCCACGATCAAATATCGGGTTGAAGAACTCAAAGCAGATCGAGTGCTGTATGTCGTGGATTCCAGACAAAGCGAGCATTTCCAATTGTTATTCGCAACCGTGAAACAGTGGGGCTTTACCGATCTCGAATTACAACACGTCAGCTTTGGAACGATTCTCGGAAAAAACAAACGTCCCTACAAAACAAGATCCGGTGACACCGTTGGTCTGGAAAGCCTGCTGGATGAATCCATTCAACGAGCACATACGATTGTTGCAGATAATGATGAAGCCAAACCTGATGGACCGGAACTGAGTGAAGCAGAACGTTTACAGATCGCAGAAGCTGTCGGCTTAGGTGGCATCAAATACGCCGACCTGAAACACAATCGCGATAGCGACTATGTGTTTGACTGGGATAAAATGCTGGCGTACCGTGGGGACACCGCGACTTATATGCAGTACGCGTATGCTCGTGTTTGTGGAATATTCCGTAAAGGAAATATTGATCGAAATGCATTGCGAACCGAACAGTCCGTACTTCAGCTCACTGAGGAAAGTGAACGAGCGCTGGCATTACAGATCAATCGTTATTCGGAAATTCTCGAAAGTGTGGCCATTGAGGCACGGCCCAATTACTTGACGAACTATCTCTTCGAACTATCAAATTTATTCAGTACATTCTACAACAACTGTCAAGTACTGAAAGCAGAAGAGGAGCACATTAGAACCAGTCGCCTGCTGCTCTGTGACTTAACCGCCCGTGTGATTACGCATGGTTTGTCCCTCCTGGGAATCCGCACCTGCGAAAGAATGTAGTGTGGAATCACCAGAGACTCATCTACATTACAACTCACTATTACGTAAAAAAACGCATCCCAGATCGGAATGCGTTTTTTTTAAATATTACCCGGCAAGGGCTCGAACCTTGACTAGCAGAATCAAAATCTGCTGTGCTACCATTACACTACCGGGTAATGTGTTTCCTGTTTTCAGACACAGTAGCTCAGCTCGGGTTCACCATTTCGATAATGATGAATCCGGCGAACGGAGTTTATTGAATCCCTCAAGATCTGGCAAGAGTTCTCTTTAGAGAATTCCAGCATCTTTTGGATTCACTAATCGTTACGCAACTTGAGGTTCATTTCACCGAGTTTTTCCCGGATTTCATTGAGTGACGTCACACCGAAGTTACGGCTGGCAAGCAACTCATCTGGACTGCGACGAAGTAGTTCACCCATGGTTCCGATTCCAAGCCGAGACATACATTTCCGAGATCGTACGGAAAGCCCCAGATCTGAAATTGGTTTCTCAGTAACCGGGTTATCAGCCAATTCAGGTGGTAAGGCAGCATAGCCACCTTCTTGACCCAAAGCTTCATGCAGGTTCTGGCCAATATGCAGGCCAAAGGAAGTCAGCATTTCGCGGATTTCGTCGAGCGAGGTCTGGCCAAAATTCTTACCTGCCAGAAGATCGTTTTCGCTGACTCGCGTTAGATCGCCTAGCGTATGGATGTCCATCGCGTGCAGACAATTGCGGCTGCGAACGGAAAGCTCGAAGTCGGTGACTGGTCGATCCAGTAACTGTTTCATACGAGCTTCGTTGCGAGCAGTCTCTTCATCGTAATACATGTTGTCAGCGGCTTCGATGTCTTTCAAATACATCGCAGCCATTTCATTCAGTGGATCTGCTTCCAGAATACGTCGGAAACAAAACGCTGCGGCTGGATAGTTTTCCATATCCTCGTAGAGCAAGCCCAGATTCAGAATCGCTCCCAGATAAAAGGGAGGACTGGAAAGAGACTGTTCATAAAGCCGAATCGCATCTTCATCATTTCCACGCGAGGCATTTTCGCCCGCCAGTCGGAAAATAGCACGAGAGTGCCGTGGATCCATGTCGACGGCCCGTTCGAAGTATTCGATCGCCCCGTATAAATCACCACGGTCAGAGCGGATACAGCCCATCTGAAAAGAATACTCAGCACGACCTGCTGCGTCCTTCGCAATGGATGAAAGGATCGTTTCAGCTTCATCAAGCTTACCCACCAGACGAAGGGTCTCGGCTCTTCTGAGTGAACACTCAATGGAATCATAACCCAGTTTTGCTGCTGCTTCTAACTGAGCATCTGCTTCTGAGTAACGCTTCAATGCCATTAAAGAAACAGCATGATAAAAGCTGGCAGTTGCATTATCATTCACTTTTTCAAGCTGCAGAACCGCGTCGTTATGCTGGCCTAACAAATGTAAGGCGATGCCTGCTCTCGGATTCAGATCCGCTGAAGTCAGACCTTCTGAGATCTCGTTGACGAGAGTCTGTACTTCACTGCGAAGTTCAGAAACCTGATCAGAACAAACAATTTCTGATAACTGTTCTACATCAGAGTATCCCACGCCATCAGAGCTTTTTAATACTTTATTCACGTCAAATAATTCGTCGACACTCACACTATTTTCCTTTGTTGCAGCTAGCGCGCAAATGAAAGCAGACAATAGCTAATAATTAACGAAAAACTATTGCTAATTTTTATAGACTCGAATCTTACTCTCTGTTTAGACAAACGGCAACCATCAAGACATGTTTAGCCGGTTTTCTCGTTGTGGCTACGTACTTTATGGTGCAACACCATCCCTGGAAGTATTCCAATGAACAGTACCGAGGTCTGCTACTGAATCAACGCCTGATATCCACCATCACCAGGATTTCCGGGTAAATGCTGATTTTCACTGATAATTCTTCGACCGGGGTACTGCGGAAGCACGCTCTGTAGCAGTTCTTCATTTTCCCTGCGATCGAACGAACAGGTTGAATAAACCAGCTTTCCCTCAGGCTTCAGATGATCCAGGGCGAGTTGAATCAGATAGCGCTGGATTTCATTCAATTCCCTGATTGCAGTATCATCGATTCTCCAGCGTGCTTCGGGACGTTTACCGAGTACACCGGAATTGGAACAGGGGACATCAACTAAAATAGCATCAAAGGGGGCTTCCGGAAGTTCCGTTTCACGTAGTCGGACCTTTGATGGTATGATAATACTCAATCCCAGTCGCGACGCATTCTGTTCGATTTTGAAGAGCCGATCTTCACTGACATCAGTTGCAACAAGCGTACCCTGATTTTGCATCAGTTCTGCAAGATGTGTCGTTTTCGTTCCGGGAGCGGCACACAGATCTAAAACAGTATCACCAGGTTGTGGACCAAGCAAATTTCCGGCAGCAATGGCAGATTCATCCTGGATGGTAAATTGACCGGTATCGAAACCAACCAGAGATTCCAGGGGAACGAATTCATCCAGCCTGATTGACTGAGGTTCGTTTCCCAAACTCACTTGAATCCCCGCTTCTCCCAGTTCTTTAAGCAGTACATCACGGCTTGTTTTCAATTCATTGACACGTAAAAAAAGCGGACTACGTTGATTCATCCACTGCGCAATCTGCTGAGTCTGTTCTAAACCGTATTGAGCGAGCCAGTCAGAAATCAACGCGATGGGGAAACTAAATGCCTGTGAAAGATATCCAACCAGATTTGTTTCAGGGTCATCTAACAAACTTTTTGTAAAACTACGAAAACGATTGTGACTTAAGGGTATCGCATTGGCCTGCGGTGTCGTTGCGATCTCATCCGTCTGAAGTCTGCCGATCGAACGTAAAATGGCATTGACCATTTTTTTCCAGCGGACTCTGTTGAGTTTACTGGCAAGTTCAACAGTCTCTGATACAGCCGCGTGATCGGGAATCTGGTCGAGTATCACCAGTTGATAAACGCCGATCTGCAGGAGTGTCCACAAGGGGGGCTCCACTTTTTCCCGCGGGCGACTTAACTGACTTTCGATGAGTGTATCCAGAGTCAATTGCCTTCGAATCACACCAATGCTGATTTCCATTGCCAGCCGCCGATCCTGTGGAGATAAATCAATACGGCGGTCCCAATGTTGAAGAGAATCGCTGACAAACTGATCCTGACAACGGTATTCTTCGATTAGAAAAAAGGCAAGTTCTCGCGCAGAACGGAAATATTGAGGCAATAACAATTCATCAGAGCTGGAGGAAGTCGATTTTTGTTTCCAGATATGATTATTTTTCACGATGACTGACCACACAGCTTTTCCAGGTCGGTAAAGAAATGCGGGTACGTTTTAATCGTACAATCCGGATCATTGATTACGATTCCGGGAACTTTCAAACCAATCAATGCAAAGCTCATGGCCATTCGATGGTCATCGTAAGTTTCGATGGTTGCCGGCTGGATTTCACCAGGATAGATGGTGATAGAATCCTCTGTCTCTTCTACTTGAATCCCCAATCGCTTCAATTCAGTGCCAACCGCTGCAATACGGTCTGTTTCCTTGTGTCGAATATGTCCTACATTCCTGATACAAGTTGGCCCCTCTGCAAACACAGCAACAGCGGCCAACGTCTGGGCGGTATCACTGATATCATTCATATCGACATCGATGCCTTTCAGAGGACCTCCCTCGACGGTGATACTATTGCGGCCTCGTTCAATCTGGCATCCCATGTCTTCCAGGACACGCACAAAATTGATATCCCCCTGCAATGCATCCTGATTTAATCCTTCGACGGTAACACGCCCTCCCGTTATCGCGGCTGCAGCTAAAAAATAACTGGCTGCAGAAGCATCGGGCTCAATCTCATAAACCGCAGATCGCTGATAAGTTTGGGGTTGGATCTTCCAGACGGATGGTTTAGCGCGATCGATGGTTACGCCGAATTGTGCCATGACCCCCAAAGTAATTTCCAGATAAGGCTTTGAAACCATTTCATCAAGAATCGTAATTGTGACGGGCTCTTGTGCAGCAGGAGCAATCATCAGCAAGGCGCTTAAATATTGACTGGAAACATTGCCTGAGATTGAAGTTTCCCCCCCTGACAATCCTTTTGCATTCACGCGAACGGGCGGGCAACCCGTCGCATTTTCGCAGGCAATATCGACATCTAGCAGTTTCAACGCTTCAACCAGATCCTGAATCGGGCGTTCACGCATCCGCGGGTTGCCGTCTAAAATAAATTTCCCTTCGCCGGTTGCACAAAGTGCCGTCAAAAACCGGATACTCGTTCCACTGTTTTCCAACCAGAGCGAGGCCGATGTTTGTGGAATTCTCCCCGCACACCCCTTCACTTCCGCAGTACATTGAGAAGCATCATGTTTCACTTTGACTCCCAGACGATTCAAGCTTTGTATCATCACCTGAGTATCCAGACAATCGAGCACTCCCGAGAGATGTATCGTTCCGTCTCCAAGTGCCGCTACGATTAAGGCACGATTGGTAATACTCTTAGATCCGGGAGGCTTAACAGTTCCCTGAATGGGGCCGTTAACTGGTTTGACTTGATAAGTTTTGGGCATGTGATAATTAACGCTATCTTAAGTTCTTGATATTCTTAAAAATCGGTTTCCGTCTCTGTCTATCTCGACACAGCATACACGTTTGACAACGAAACCTAAAGTGAGGGTATCATCGACCGAGGCTTTAACGATTTTCAATTGCCTGAGGCAGCCCCTCTTTGATCGTCGGATAAACCAGTTCCAACCCTGGAATTCCCCTCAACTTCCGGTTATTGCACCGTTTATTCAACCCTGCTGCTCGTTCGGTACTATATGAACGATTTGACTTCTTCGCCCCCAGTCCGGTTGTCTCTGTCGCAAATTGAGGGAGTGGCGCATTCAGAATAAAAGCGAGTGTTTCATAATATTCCTGGCGGGTAATCGGACAATTGTCACTCACCAGATAATGAGATTCCAGCTGAATGTCTGTATCAATTTTTAAAATCGTATTAACAATATCGGTAACATGAATCAAATTCAGGTAGGCGTCGGGCCTGCCCTGTAATGGTTCCCCAGCTTTGATTTGTTCTATTCTAGCGAGAAGTCGACCGGGACCATAAATACCTGCCAGTCTGAGTATGACGGCTCTCGAAGTCGTCAGATCTCCCTCAGCAGTAATCAGTCCCTGTTTTTCTAACAACTGTTCCGCTTCCAGGCAGATCTGCCCATTTTCTCGTTGCGGAGCACACTCAGATGTTTCGTCGACCCATTCTCCGAAGGATTGACCGTAAACACTGGTGCTTGAGAGGTAAATGATTTTCTGTGTACGACCTTTGATTTCAGAAAGGACATGGTTCAATCCCGTAACATAGATTTCGTGTCGAGATCGATTCGCTGAACGATCAAAACCAACTGCATACAGCAGGGTCTCTGATTGTGGCAGATTTTTGAGCGATTCCGGTTGTGTAATATCGCCGATGATCGGTTTGATACCAAGTGATCTGAATTCGTCCGCGCGTAATTCAGATCGCGTGAGTGCCGAAACGGTATGTCCCTGCTCAAGCCATTTTTGAGCAACCTGTAAACCGACATACCCACAACCAATAATAAGTTTCTGCATCTTGGAAAGACCAATTTCTTAACAGCGAGTTTCTATTAATCAAACTCAGCGTTTCCCAGGAATCCGCGGAGCCAGTTGATCAGAATGTTGTAAAATCTGTTTTATCTGGGTTTGAATCAGCTCCTGTAATTCACATTGTGAAGTGTCAGCCACAAATTGCATGAGCCGTATTTCGTGTTGTTTGCCGAAAGCAGAATCCAGTTTCAGGAACCGATCTGACATCTCCCGCAGCAACCCTGCTGATTCTGTTATAGTCAGGTCATAGCGTTTGAGAGTTGATTCATTTGAATTTCGTTCACGGCTCAGTCGGGCAAGTGTATTTCCCTGCGTCCGGTACAGGTACCCGTCAATATAGGCCCGTCGTAAGAAGCCACTTTGATCGAATTGATAAACGGGATCACTGCCAAAATAAAACGAAAAATTACCGTTTTTCTTTTGTCCCCAGAAAACAGGTAGCAGTTCGTGATCTACGTGCAGCTCGGCACGGGGATCGAATGCCGTTGCTTCGCGCATCAGGTCTTCACGGTCTTGTTCGTTCAGCGCCATCGAAGTCTCTTTATTGCGATCATCATTCGAACACAAATGATCCGTTTTATACAGCTTTACAAGCGGTTTTTCTAATCGAACAGATGGCTTACCGATTCGTTACGATGAATCCTTCTGATTGCTTCACCCAGCAATGGGGCAATCGAAATGGTTCTTAGATTCGGCAGTTTATCCTGATCAGGGATCGCCAGGCTATTGGTCACCACAATCTCTTTAATCGGTGCTGCACTCAACAGTTCGATGGCAGGTCCGCAAAAGACAGCATGTGATGCACTTACGTAAACATCCTTGGCACCGTGCTCTTTCACCACGTTGACTGCCCCCACGATTGAGCCTGCAGTTGAGATCATATCATCGAACAGTAATGCCGTTTTACCTTCAATCGGGTCACCAATCAGATTGGCCTGCTGTGTTTCTAAAGCATTCTTGCGGCGTTTATCGACAATCGCCAGTGTGCCACCAAGATTATTATTATGCTGTAGGGTGCGTTTGATACTTCCCTCATCAGGGCTGACAACAACCAGATCTTCATGCGGAATTTTGAGAGACCGGAAGTATTGATCCAGAATAGGAGCAGCATATAAGTGATCGACGGGAGTATCAAAAAAGCCTTGAATCTGGGCGGCATGCAGATCCATTGCCAGCACCCGGTCTGCTCCTGCCTCATTGATCAGATTGGCAACCAGCTTTGAAGTAATGGGAACTCGTCCCGAGTCTTTTCGGTCCTGCCGAGCATATCCGAAATAGGGGATTACAGCGGTGATGCGTTCTGCGCTGGCACGACGGCAGGCATCCATCAGAATCAACAGCTCCATCAAATTATCATTGACGGGGGGAGACGTGGGTTGAATGATAAAAACGTCTCTACCACGCACATTCTGATTGAGTTTCAGACTGATTTCCCCATCAGGAAAATTGCCCAGCTCCACTGAAGCCAGTCGAATCCCGAGATATTCTGCGATTTCTCCAGCTAACTTAGGGTGAGCTCGTCCACTGAGAAGAGTAAGATGATCATACATTGAAAGCGATGCCTGCAGTAATGCGATACTTTAAAATGCGGGAACCAAAGGGGTTGGTGCCAGACAAAACTGTATGACACGCCCTCTATTCACGCTTATCGAGAGAAAGAAGTCAAGTATCGGCTTTCAATTTCACACGAAAGTCTTCAAATGTCATTAGCTGGATAGTTCATGCAGGCATTGACGAATGAAAAATTGGGAGAATTTCTTTCGATTATACAGCCGTGGCATGCTATTTCATCAGTTCAGCCACTTCAGCAAGTTGCTCTTGCGTGTTGACGCCCATTGCTTCCTGAATGTCAAATACAGCATCAGCGAGGACTGGATGCCCTTCCTTGAGCAGGATCTCTGCACAATCTGTCAGATAATATTCTGCCTGGCTATTATTGGGCTTCACTTGTTCCAATGCATTGAATAATTGGCGGCAGTCAAACGCAAAGCAGCCTGTGTTGATTTCTTCAATGGCGGCTTCTTCAGGAGTGGCGTCCTTTTGTTCAACAATTCTCAAAAAGCTTCCTTCAACATTTCGAACAATGCGTCCCAAACCTTCGTTCGCTTCTGTGATTGCGGTACCCACAACGCAACTTGCCTGGTTCTCTTTCTGGATCTCAAGTAAGCGAGCGAGCGAGCTACCTTTCAACAAAGGTGTATCGCCAGCCAGAACCAGAACAGGGCCATCATGGTCCGCCAGTTGATCAGCACACATCATGACTGCGTGACCAGTCCCTTTTTGATCTGCCTGCAATGCAAATTCCACATCGGAATGGTGGGATAGGGCGGCTTTGACTTCCTCGGATTTATGTCCTACGACCACCACAAACTTCTGACAATTGGCTGAACGGGCGGCATCCAGAACATATTCGATCATCGGACGACCCAAAATAGGATGTAGAACTTTGGGAAGTTCGGACTTCATCCTTGTACTCTTGCCGGCGGCAAGGATTACAGCTGCAGGAGGATTCACGAATGAATGTCCTTTTTCAAGGTTATGACGGAATGCAGAAAGATGATGGTATTAAAACTGAACCCCGAAGCGGGCGATGAAGCCATCTTTGATGTCAAATCCACCACCGCTTTTAAAGTCAGCCTCTCGCTTTAAGATTCCCCCTGCTTCGAGGAAGAGGGACCTGCATCCGTTATCGCTGCGTATACCGAGCATCATTACGTAATCCTTGAATTCCACCTGATCGCGGCCTGCAACGCCAACGCGTTCCACTTGGTACGCCTCGATATCGTATTCAAAGCTACCATAAACCCAAACGCTTTTGCCTCCCATATCTCCCAGAAAACGGCTGACGCGCGCTTTCGGGAACATCGCACGCACTTCCCAAAGATCATTGGGCGTCCAGACAACACCCGCATAGGGGATTACATAATCGCCCACTCGATCCCAGTAAGCTGCCCCAGCGGCAAACATCCAGGTTTCAGATGGTCGGAAGAATAATACGGCACGCGCGTCGAACATCCAGGCATTGGAACTTAAACTTTTTGAAAAATCGCTGCCCAATGAGGGAGTAAATCCTAATTGAACGCTCCAAAGTCCATTCGCAGGGGTTGATAATTCAAGATCTGTACCAAAACGAAAACCTTTGCCTGGCAATGAAACTGTTTGTGGTCCATCCCAGCCTCGGTAATCAAATTCAGGTGAGAAACCGAAAATCCAGCCATTTCGCATAGGAGTTTTATAGTTCAAATCGATATCTGTTTCAATTTGAGAAAAATTACCACCAGGTGCTCCTGTAGGAGCAACATAGGTACGAGACTTTGGCATAAACCCAAATTCATATCTTGAACTCCAACCAAAGCGATATGGTTGAGGGCCATTCACAGCACCTGAATAGCCGGGCATCGGCTGGCCACCATAAGGGTCTCCACCAGCACCAGGTGTCAGAAACGGATCGTAAGCACCAGACGGTGCTCCATACAAATTCCCTCCCCCTGCATTAGGATCAAAGGCCTGCCCTTCCGGAACCGTATAGGAACCATTGGGGGGAACTGTCGTCCCAAACGGGGCCGTTTCCTCATATGTTTGCGGCGGGCTTTGAGCACGAAAGACGGCGTCAAAGTCCTCAGCGGGAGTGTAGATCGTTGTTACATCAGCGGCGTTAAGGCTAATACCGGCTGATAAAACGGTGGCAAGACAAAGAAGGGAAGCTTTCAATGTTCAACCTGCAATTATAGGATTAATCAGTTTATGAGCTGAAAAGCTCTTTCTGAAGGGGGAGTCAGCAACACAATGTAGCTCAACTCATAGGTGTAGGGGTGGTTTATTAGTGAGGGGATTTTCCAAATGTAGCAGATTAGGTCAATATCAATCTGTAGACTATCGGTCGCAAACTTGAGGAAAAGTTCGAATTTATAGAAAGTTCACGAGAAAAAGATCTGCTGCTTTGAAATAGAAATCTGTTTTGCAGACTGGAATTGGGACCGCAAAGGGCCTGGAAAGTCTCATTGAACAATGGCTTAGGAGCAGCCAGAAGATGAATTCGTATGAGAATCGAATGAGAATTCTGAAACTGATCTACTGCAGAAAAGTCCTCGAGAATTGCTGATGTTTCACAGTCGGATCCTTTAGAGTAACCCAGATGACTGAATCAAACTAAATCGCACACTGCTTCGATTCGTGAATCTCGAAGACTAGAAACTGTACCATCAATTGGAGTTGGTTATTTGTGGTAACCTAAACCGGTGACGACAGAATGCAACTCTTCAAAAGTAATGAAACGTCGGCGATGAACCAGCTTGTACTGATCGATGGCCTGAGCCAATTCATTGACGTCCTGGTTTTCAGAGTTGTAAGAATTACTGAACTGACGTCTCTCTCCAATTCCTTCGGGTCGGTTTTCAGTTCGGTTTTGACGTCGATCTTCGAATGTGACAGAACTTGCGTCGGTGACCTGTTTCATGAGATTATTCCTTGATGTAATAACTTACCAAGCAAAAGGTAGATTACATTTAAAGGTAATGTGGAAAAATTTGATATCTGCAACGATTATTTCCGTCATTTCTTGTGGTACATTTCCACTATGCTGATTGTGGGAATTATATGAGAAAATCAGCAGAAATGACTTTTGCAGGATTTGCGAGAGTCAATTTAAGGCCCAAAACTGTCCTGTCAAAAAATAGAATCGACAGATATTTCTATCTTCTTTGGCTTACGCATCATTTCTCGTTATATTACAGGTATTCGGGTCATAAGTATTCTTCCAGTCATGCAGATGCTCTCTGGAGGAATCGTTTTTACATGTCAGAATTAAAGACGTTTCAGGTTCAGAAATGAAAGATGGATTTTTATGAATACAAAAGTTGCAATTCTGGGTGGTGGTGGGATGGCGACTGCCTGCGCAACGTTGCTTACAGAATCTTCAACGGTGGCAGTTTCCATGTGGGTACGCAGCGCTGAAATCGCTGAAGATCTGAGAAAGCACCGGGAAAACAGAAGACTACTTCCCGGTGTTCCACTTTCGGAAACAATCGATGTGACTTCAGATATTGATGAAGCGGTGGCGGGTGCTGACTATCTGGTAGTCGCAATTCCAACTGAGTTTCTCAGAGAAGCATTGACGTCACTGGCACCACATCTGAAAAACAGTTCGCCTGTGATCAGCGTGATCAAAGGAATTGAACAGGGAACATTTTTTCGTCCCAGTGAAATTATCTCTGATGTATTGGGGCCACGACCGGTTGTCGCTTTGGGAGGTCCAAGCCATGCCGAAGAAATTGCGCGGCGTCTACCAGCCAGTGTTGTCGCTGCCAGCGGTGATATTCAACTTGCAAAACAGACTCAGAAACTCTTCAGCACCGACCGTTTCCGGGTTTATACGAACGTCGATATTGTAGGAGTCGAATTAGCAGGCGCGTTGAAAAATGTGATTGCCATTGCAGCTGGTATCTGTGACGGTGGCAAGTATGGGGATAATGCAAAGTCAGCCATCATGACACGTGGTCTGGTCGAAATGAACCGTTTCGGTTCTGCTTTGGGCGCAGAACCATCAACATTTTCTGGATTGGCTGGCGTAGGCGATCTGATCACTACCTGCATGAGTCCCTTTGGTAGGAACCGAAAACTCGGAGAACGTCTGGGACAGGGAGAGACGCTGGAACAGATTCTTCAGACAATGGATGCTGTCGCAGAAGGTGTAAATACCACGCACAGCGTATTTGATCTGGCAGAAGATAAAGGACTCGATATGCCGATCACCACCGAAATTTATCGCGTTCTGTTCGAAGGCAAGTCTCCGGAAGAAGCGACACAAACCCTGATGACGCGACCTCAACGCGAAGAATAATTCATTCGGTATTACAAGTCCCATTTGTAGTTTCAGTGTCTGGACTTTATTACCCACACCTATCGGAGTCTTTTCAATGCGATTCTCTAAACTAATTTTTCCAGCAATTTTAGTTTCCCTGCTGATACCGTCTCTCGCTCAAGCAGAAGTATGGCCTCAATTTCGTGGAGCCACCGGCAGTGGCGTTTCCACTGAGAAAAATCTTCCGAAAAAATGGTCAGATCAGCAAGGTATTCTCTGGTCTGTTGCGCTACCGGGACGGGCGAATTCCTCACCCGCGATCACGGCCAGGCGAGTTGATATCACTACCAAAACCGATGATGAATCGTTGTGGATCATTTCTTTTGATCGCAAGAGTGGCAAGGAAATTCGAAAAGTGAAAGTGGGCTCGGGGTCATTGTCCGCTACGGGACCACGTAATCTCTGGGCCAATCGACATAATTCAGCCACACCTTCGCCCATGGCAGATGACCGAAATATCTGGGCGTTTTTCGGTACGGGTTTATTGGTTTGCCTGGATGCAGAATCGGGGCAGATCCAATGGAAACGAGATCTTGTTAAAGATTATGGCCCCTATAACATTACGTTCGGCATGGGTTCCACGCCTCGCTTATGGGGAAATTTATTGTATGTCACCTGCATGACAAAAGGCCCCTCCTATGTTGTGGCCTTCAATAAGAATACGGGGAAAGAAGTCTGGAAAACGAATCGTAAATTACCAGCAAAAAAAGATGGTGCAGACGCATACTCCACTCCTGTCATTTTCCACAACGGTAAAAAAACCGAGTTGCTGGTCTCCGGCTCCGATCATGTAAACGCATATGATCCCCAGACAGGAAAACAACTCTGGATTGCCGGCGGCCTGGATATCCCCAGCCCCTTTGGCCGGATCATTGCTGCGCCTGTTGCTGATTCGAACGTCGTGATTGCAACCTCAGGAAATCCCGGAGGCGGCGGCCTGGGATATCTCAAAGCGTTTCAACAGGGAAGTTCAGGCGATATCACAAAAAAAGGTCTGTTGTGGAAGTATGACGTTTCTACTCCTGATTCTTCGACGCCTCTGATTCTCAATGACAAACTTTTTATGGTAAGTCAAAACGGTGTTGCCAGTTGTTTGAATCTGAAAAACAGAAAACTTCTCTGGAAAAAACGCATGAAAGGCCAATATTATTCTGCACTCGTCGCCGGCGATGGAAAGGTTTACTTCCTCAGCATCGAAGGTTTATGCACAGTGATTGATGCCAGCAATGGTGAAGTCCTCGCAGAGAATCAACTGCCAGGCACATTCTATTCCACCCCCGCCATCAGCGAGGGAGTCATCTATCTGCGATCCTTCGACTGCTTATATGCTATCTCCGGGAAATAAATTGTCCCTCGATAAATGAGAAATTAAATTAAAACGAACGCCTACAATATACTTGTTTGCTTGATCCTGGCTTTCACAAACAAAGAGTGCGTCTCAATTGCATAAGGTCAAAAGCGACTTATGCACGCGCAGAAAGTTCGGGAATTGCTTGCCCATGCGTGACAATTGGCGTCGGGCGACCGGAGAAGTCTGGCAGAAACGTGTTGGAAAAATCGATTCCCAGATGTGAGTAAATCGTTGCGAGAAAATCATGAGGCCCCACTGCCCTTTCGATGGGCCCTTCTCCTTTAGCATCCGTTGCTCCGATAATTTGACCGGTCTGAATATTACCGCCGGCAAACAGCATGGAATTGGCGTTCGGCCAATGATCGCGCCCCGGCTGCGTGGTTCCCTTACTGCCACTTCCAATTCCGCCACCCGTACTTTGGGAATAGGAAATCCGAGGCGTACGCCCAAACTCACCGGCCACAATCACCAGTACTCGCTTATCCAGCCCACGCTCATAGACGTCTTCAATCAATGCGGTTACGGCTTGATCAAAAAAAGGAGCACGGTATTTGATTGCGTTAAACACATGATGATTGACGGCATGATCATCCCAGTTTGAGACGCGACCGCATAAAGGGCCTGACAGTTCTGTCGTAATGATCTCAACGCCTGCTTCCACCAGTCGTCGCGCCATCAGACATTGTTGCCCCCATTGATGCATTCCATAGCGTTCACGAATTTGCTGAGGCTCGCGGGTGATATCAAAAGCTTCTGCTGCCTGTTTGCTGGTCAACAAATTTGTCGCCTGCGATTCAAACTGATCCATGGCTTCCATTGCACCATCAAGATCAAGATCACGACGGAATTGATCAAACTGCTGACGTAAGGAAATTCGCTTCGCAAGCCGTTGTGTCTGTTTAATATCGCTGAGTCCGATATTCGGAACTTTGAAACCGGGCTTGCTCGGATCACCCTTAATTTGAAAAGGACCCGCTCCCGCTCCAAGATAGGTAGGACCGGCAATCTGAAAACTGTCGTAATTTGTAATGGCATTCACGCCCACATAATTGGGGAGTATGTTCTCAGAATCACGTCTGAGATAATTGGCAACCGACATAAAGTCGGGCAACTTCGGCGTACGTTTATCAATTCGATCAGGATCGCCTCCCAGCACCTGCAATGAGCCCGCGGGATGTCCCCCGCCCGTATGAGTGATCGAACGTAAAATCGTAAACTTATCTGAAATGGTTGCATGCCGCGGCAAAAGTTCGCTGAGGAACAGTCCTTCGGTCTTTGTGGCGATCGGAGAGTAAGGACCGCGGTAGTCTGAAACGGCGTCTGGTTTGGGATCATAGGTCTCTAAATGACTCGCACCACCTCTCAGCCAGACAAGAATGACTGCAGTTCGTTCTTTGGATTTCTTGGGAAGTTTCTGCTGTGCTTCAGCGGCAGCTGCCTGCAACTGATATAAGCCAGGCAATGAAAGACTGCTAAATCCACCCAGGCCAATTTTCAAAAAATCACGCCGTGATTCAGACTTATGCTCTGTAGAATTGTGTTTCTTACCATCAACCATGAATTCAATCCGATATTTGACATGGGGGGGAGCGCAGAATCTGCCCCTGTTTCTCTATATCAGGAGTATACCATGTGATCCCTGCCTGTGTCTAACACAGCTGAATTTTTCTCACGTTCCCCACTTCAGAGACGCTAGTTTAATAGTAGTCATCGCTAAATTACTGATTCAATTTATCCATTTGCTGGTAGAGATTTTTTATCCTTTTTTCTCTGAAGAGATTTTAAAATACAGAGTTCTCATGGACGACGTTGATTATTATTACCCTTGGGTCGAGTATTGCTCTTTGGTCGAGTATTACCGGTAGCCCGTCGGACCTTCTGCCGAACACTGTTGATGGCTGCCGTTGAAGGCTGGTTGGGATCATATTCCGCCAGTCGCTGTCGTGTGATCTGGCGCAGAAAATGAATGGAACATTGACGCACAAAGAGAGGTTGCGAGGCTCCCAGACCTGCGGAAAGTTCTGCCAGAATCTTTTGGTTGCGAGGTGCTTTCCCCTGTGCCATATTAAACCAGATGCGAATCGAAGGTGTAGTGGGACCCGCATTACTGGCAACAGCAATCTTACGCCAGACTGCTTGCGTGGTCGGATCTTCTTTCGCTGCGAGTAACCATGAAATTGCAGCCGTCCTTTGTACTTCTGACTTGGAAAATGCAGCCTGAGAAACGGTTGTAACCGGATCAAGGGCAAAACCAAGGTTAGTACTGGCAAGCAACTCTGCCCCCCCTTTGCCGGGAGGCAAAGTCAACAGAGACGACAAGAGATCATCGCTCTGATTCATTTTTTCAATAAAAGATTTACTTAACTTCAAAGATTTTGTTGGCTCTGTTCTCCAGCGCTGTGTACCTGCCACTTTCAATGGCGTGCCCAAAGTCTGATTTCTTATTACAATCATTTGATTTGACTTCAATGATATCGTCTGCTGTGAGGTCGTTGATGTCACTTGCACTTCACCTGAGAAGGCCATCATTTCTCGTTTGTTATCAGCCCGTTGAATGAAACCGATCGAAGTACCATCCTGTTGCACTTGAATCAGCCAAACCTGGAGCTGATCCTGAAACTGCAATTCATCGCCTGCCTGCAGTTGAGAAAATGCCACTTTGCCCGCGATGAGTTTCAAATCAATCACAGTCTGAATGGTAGCCGATTCTGCACCGTCTTGTTTTGCCTTGCGTTCTGAATTCACTCCCCGCATGGCTATCTGAATTTCGGAATCGGAATCCAGCACCATTTCTGGTCCTGCGCTACTCGATTTTGATATCATTTTCGCCTGAAGCCAACTGAAAGGAAGAGTGTGTAGTTCGAGGTATTTCTCAGCAGAATATCGTTTCGTAGAAGCGTCAGTAAGAATTCCCTTCCAGGGCAAAGAGTCTGCTGTTCGTATACCAATAATTCCAGACAGCCGGACCCAGTCAATCTGCAGATCGAGGTTCGTCACTGGCACTACCGTTGGCCCTTTCTTCGCCACGATAGGTTTCTCGTTATTTTGATTGTCCATTACAGGAGGCACGGGAATCATCTTCGGTGAAGGCTTGGGGTTATCGACATTTTGCTTTGTTTCAGGAACCACCGTCAGCTTGGGAACCGTTTCTGAATGCAAATGTTGTTTTATTTTTGAACGGGGAGGTTCCGGTAAAAACGGTCGAGGTTCTGGAACCGGATTCTCCGTGATCGATGTGATTCCCCGATCCTGAATTAATCCAAAGTAAACGGGAATCGCTATTACAATGACTGCAACCGCGACTGCGATATAAATCCGTTGTTGCCTTTGCGCTTTTCGCTGATTGCCCAAGGCGGAGCGGGGTTTGAAATGGGTTCTTCGAGATAGAGGCTCGACGGATTCCATTTCAGGTTCACTGAAATCCGATGTCACTGCGTTTGAATCTAATTCAGGATGGTCTTCGATTTTTTGCAGATAGTGGCTGACGACGGGAACGGGATCCAACTGTCGGCAGTGCACCTTGACTGCCTCGCTCATCCGCTTCGATGTTTGCTGCGTATATAAATTAATTTCCTGAGAAACTGGGTTTGAGGCATTATCTCCCTGTACTGCCTGATAAGCAGAGATCACTTCGCGTAGTGATTCTGTTTGATTCCAGCATGCAGTTTCAAACTCACGCCTTTCATCAGAACTCATTCTTTCTTCAACAAACGCAGCAACGGTTTCTGCATCCATCGCAGTCGCGTTGGGCTCTGTGGACTCATCCTGAGAATTTTCCTGTTCATAAAGTAGTGAAAGTGTTTTCCAACGCTGTAACAGAAGTGAATCCGAAGCTAACTGCTCGCGCACTAACAACCCCTCTGCATCGGAAAGGTGACCTTCCTGCAGTTTTATCAGAGTCAGGATATGAGCTTTTTGCTGATTCATGTTTCCTGGTTTCTTGTTTGCATTATTTTTTTCAATCTCTGTTGTGCACGGTGCAGTTTGGGACCGACAGCGTTTTCTGAAATCCCAAGTTTCCGACCGATTTCCGCATAGCTCAAATTCTGATCGAAGTACAAAACTAATACGTGACGGTCTGATTTCTTCAAACGTCTCATACAGCTTTGAATTTTTGACGAATCGTCGGCATCAACGGCCTTAGCATCGTGGAGCGTTTTTTGAGGTACGGTAGCGATATCGAAATGACTGTCGTTGGGTCGAATTTTTTCTGTATCTCGACGCTGACGAGACAGAAATTTTAAGGTCGTCCGGCGAGTAATCACTGCTAACCAGGTCGAGAGCTTGCTGCGTCCCTGAAACTGTCGCAGACCGTTCATATTTCCATGAAACAGAGCCGCCATCACTTCGGCCCCACAATCTTCCACCAGTTCAGTAGCGGGCACTACCCCACACTCGCGACAAGTGGAGAGAATACGGCTGATGATCAACTTGTCATAACGACTGACGAACTCTCTCCACGTATGCGCATCCCGCTTCAGCAATAACAAGATGAATTCACGTTCTCCCAGATTTGCAGTGTCCTGATTCTTTGCGGAATGTGTTCCCGTTTCTCTCTCCTTTGATGGTCGCCTGGTGGGCGCATCGCTTGGTGAATCATCAAGAAGTGGAAAATCTTTGGATGTCATTTATGTGACTTATTCAATAGGTCGACCTGCGTGTCTCTGGCTGATTATCAGTGGCAATATATTTTTTATTGAAAATGCAGAATCTTAGAAATGAGAATAAATCCATCAACCGCATAAATCATCTTATGCGGTTGACGGACTGTATACAAGATTTTCTTTGCCTGCCCTTAACCCCCAAAGGCGTTACGGATCGCATTTTTTTCACGTTGCAAAGTGGATCTCAAGTCTGAAATTGCATCTTCACAAACATTGTTGACGCGACGCGCCAATTGCGTTGCCCCCATGCTCACGAGTTTTTCAATGCAGGCATTACAGATGCGATTCACACGATTCGCACAATTTTCTGTCCGCGTTGTTGCCGACCGAATACATTTCCGGGCAGCATCACGGGCCGCACGTTCCTGTCCATCAGCCAGTAACCGTTGGATCAACTGGACACACTCCGCGGTTTCATCAGCAGCTGCATTTTGGCAGCGGTCAACAATCCCATTCACATTACCGACACAACGGGCGGCAATATCTTCTGGAGAGGTATGGGCAAAAACCGTAGTTGTCATCAGCATCAGGCCCAAAGCTGCACAGCTGGCTAAAAAATATTTCATCGAGTTAATCTCCCTCAGGTTAAGTTAATTTACGCCCGGTAAAAGTGCCGGTATAACGCATCATTGATTACAGGATCAAAGCTGATCTGTGAAAACGACCAGCAAATTTCGGTACATAAACAGGCCTGATTGTCTCTACCGTATGAACTATCTGTGGGAACCAGTTCTGATTCCGTGCAGGTAAACTTGGTATTTTTAGAAATAATTGAAAAATTCCCATTTACCCCGGATGCTAAGGAAATTACGCATACCCGTCTGCTTTGCTGATAAGTTTTTAATAAAAGGGACGCACACAAAAAAACGCCGCACAATCGAAATTGCACGGCGTACTAATTTTATTTCATTGATCTCTTCAGATCTTAGTGAGCATGTTTGTGATCGTGATCGTGATCGTGGGCAGGAATTTTTCCACTATAAGATTTCCCCTCGATCTCCAAAACCAGTCGTGCCTCTACATCGTGTTCTTCTAACAATTCTCCTAATGCTTTGTCCTGTGTACTGAATCGAGACGACTGCCCCTCAGGATCATTCGCTTCGCGTGAAGCCGATAGAATAAACTGTTGTCCTTTGCCGTCATGTTTGGTATTGACCAGCACACTTTCTGCTTTAATAGGCACATTCTTTGTCGCACCACTATCCAGAACATAGATTGTCACGGAACCACTATTTTCATCATGCACCAGCTCCGCATGGTAGGCTTCTTTCCCCAGTTCAATCAAAGAACCGTGATGTGGCCCCTCGCTGGGATGATCATGTCCGTGATCGTCCTCGACCATTGTCACATCTTCCGGTGCGGCCTCATCAAACGATTTCCCCTGATCCGTTTTGGAGTCACATCCATTGAAAGTAAAACTCATCAGGCAAAAAGCCAAAGTGACACAATTTGTAAATATGTTGTTCATCATTTAAATCCTTTTTAAAATTTCAGTTTGTAAGGCGTTTCACTAATATTCTACCTCAACTCTTTTTCACTAAGCGGTAATCGAAACTTCTTCCTGTTCTTCAATCAGCGGAATATCTGAAGTACTTTGCTCTACAATCCTGGCCCCTTCTTTAAGACCGAAGTTCCAGAATAAAGCCGGTCGAATGAAAAATTCCAGTATCGTACTACTAAGCAATCCCCCAATAATCACCGTTGCTACCGGATACAAAATCTCTTTTCCAGCTTCTCCTTGCGAGAGCGCCAGTGGAACCAGGCCGATGCCTGAAGTAAGGGCCGTCATCAAAACCGGTGCCAGCCGTTCCTGACCGGCTCTCACGATCATTTCACGCGTCCAGCCCTCCCCTTCATACTTCACAAGGTGCAGGTAATGATTTAATAATAAAATTCCATTCCGGGATGCAATACCCCCCAGAGAAATAAAGCCCACCATTGCAGCAATCGTCAGAGTCTGATTGGTAACAACTAACGCAATGACTGACCCAATGAAGGCCATCGGCAGTGCTGCCATCACCTGCAACGAAAAATTGGCAGAGCGAAACATGGTAAACAGAACCAGAAACACACCCAGCATCGAAACCAGGAAAAGCGCGGAAATCATTCGGGATGCGGATTGCTGGTTTTCAAATTGGCCACTGTATTCCACAAAATAGCCTGCAGGCAGGTCTTCAATTATTGGCGTTTGTTTCTCCTGAATGTCTTTCACAACATCAACCAGTCCACGACCCGACACATTACATTGCACAATGATTCGTTTTTGAACTTTCTCACGATTAATCGTATTTGGTCCTTTGGATTCAGTAATATCTGCCACCGACGATAGTGGCGTTGTACCACCGTTGGGCAAATCAATAGAAAGACGTTTCAGAGCTTGCCGATCTTCACGGTATTTTTCATCCATCCGAATCAACAGATCGAAGGTGCGCTGTCCCTCTAACACTTGTGATACCACCAGTCCATTCATGGCCGTTTCAATATATTCATTCACATAAGCAGGAGTTAAGCCATATAACTCCAGTTTATCCCGATTCAGTTTGATCTGCAGCTGGGGAATTTCGACCTGAGGTTCCACCAACACATCGGTTACCCCGGGCACCGTTTTCATTTCCACTTCCATTTTTTTCGCAGTGTCTCTCAAAACGGTTATATTTTCTCCGTAAATTTTGATTCCCACCTGAGCTTTCACTCCCGAGACCATATGTGAAATCAAATGTGCCAAAGGTTGTTCTACCGAGATCACAATCCCCGGAATATCATCCATTGAAGTACGAATGTCTTCCAGCACCGCTTCGCGACTGCGTCCCGAATCCGGATCAAACGTGATGATAAATTCAGAGATATTCACACCCTCGGCATGTTCGTCGAGTTCGGCGCGGCCCGTTCGTCTGGAAAAGGCGGAGACTCCTTCGATTTTTTTCAGCCGTTCCATGACGGATTCTGAGATTTCGTTCGACTTCCGTAGTGAAGTTCCCGGAGGTAGCACGACGTTCAGTTGCGCGACTCCTTCATTAAACGGAGGTAGAAAATCTCGTTCCAGCTGGGAAAGAAACAGAAACGCAACCACCACGCCTGCAATTCCCGCCAGCAATAATGGCTCGGATAAGCGAATACTGAAACTAATGACATAACCGGCACCCCATTTTAAAAAACGAAGCAAAGGGCCATCTTGATGAATTGGACGCTTTGACTCTACATCAGGACTGACGGGTAAACCGAACTTTTTACCAAGTAGCCAATAGGAAAGTACCGGGGTTAATGTAAGTGACACAACCAAAGATGACAGAATAGAAACAATATATGCCACACCCAGAGGAGCAAACAGACGGCCTTCCATTCCTGACAGTGCAAATAAAGGCAGAAAAACAAGCACCACAATCACCGTACCAAAGACTATCGAATTCCGTATTTCACAGCTCGCTTGAAATACAACCAGCAAGATCGGCTTGGGCGTCTCAAGAAGACGATTTTCCTGCAACCGGCGAAAGATATTTTCCACATCAACGATGGCATCATCCACAAGTTCGCCAATCGCCACCGCCAGGCCGCCAAGAGTCATTGTATTAATTGAGAATCCAAAGATGGCAAAAATAACCGCCGTGATCGCAATGGAAAGTGGAATTGCCGTCAAGGTGATGAACGTCGTTCGAAAATTCATCAGAAACAGAAAGAGAATAATGACCACCAGAATGCCACCATCCAATAAGGCATCGACGACATTCTCTATAGACCGATCGATGAATGACTTCTGAGAATAGAGTTCTGGTTGAATGCGAATATCTGAAGGTAAAGAGGGTTTGAGTTCTTTTAACGCCTGCAGAACATCCAGGGCAACACGTCGCGTATCGGCATCAGGTTGTTTGTTGATCGTCAACACAACCGCTGGCCCACCAGCAAACGTTCCATCATCCTGTTTCACGAATGCAGAACTGTCGCCTCGTTTGACCTGAGCACCTTCAATGACCGTCGCAACTTGCGAAAGTACAACAGGTCGACCTTTACGGGTGGTAATGACGACTTTTTCCAGATCTTCCAGCGATTGAATGCGCCCCAGTGCGCGGACCAGAAGTTCATTAGGGCCCTGCTCATCCAGATAGCCACCGGTTGCATTCTCATTGCTCTCTTCGCAAGCCTGTTTGACATCTTGCAAGGTGATACCGTATCGCACGAGCGATTCCGGATTGACGAGAACTTGAAACTGCTTTCGTCCACCACCCATTGTGAATACCTGGGATACACCGGGAATCGTCAGTAGACGCTGCCTGACAACCCAGTCAGCCAGGGTGCGCACTTCCAGCGACGACGTTTTCTCATCCTCACTCCACATTCCCACCATCATGATTTGTCCCATGATCGATGAAATTGGTGCCAACTGTGGCTTGATACCGTCCGGCAATCGTTCCGTGACAAGTTGCAGACGTTCGTTTACAACTTGCCGATCGTTATAGATGTCGGTTCCCCACTCGAATTCCACGTAGATGATGGAAATACCCACTCCGGAAGAACTGCGCACGGCCTGCACTCCCGTTGCACCATTCAGGGTGGTTTCCAGTGGAAATGTAATCAATGATTCCACTTCTTCCGGAGCCATGCCCGGCGCTTCTGTCATCACAACCACTCGGGGACGATTCAGATTGGGAAATACGTCGATCCCCATATTGAACGCCTGCCATGTTCCAAATCCGATCAGGAACAGCGAAAACGCAAGCGTTAAATGTCGCTGTTTAAGAGAGAACCGAATGATTGCATTCAACATGATACTGATCCAGATGTTCGACTGATTTTATAACGTTATCTGACTGTGTGTGGATTTGTAATTGAAAAGTTAATGTGTGTGCCCGGCATGAGGATCGACTCCGCCACCTGCCTTATTTTTCAAAGCCATTTGCAATTGATGTGCTCCGGTGAGTGCAATTTTATCACCCGGAAAAATAGACCCATCATTTTTAATCACCGCCCATAATTGATCCTGATATAAAATATGTACCGGACGGCGATCAAAATGGTCGCCATTTTCTTGAAATACAAAGCGTTCAACCCCTTCACTGGCAATGGCTTCAACGGGAAGTACGATTTGTTTTTCCCAAACCTCGACAGGAATTCTTAACCGCATCCTCTGCCCGGGCTTGAATTGCCAGGTAATAAAGCGATCTCCGTTTTTTCTGGTACTGTCATACTGAATACGATTCAGCAAATTGACAAACACAGAAAACGTTCTGGCATCCGTTTCGATCTGATTATCCAGATAATCGATTTTGAGATTTTTTATCAGTTTCTTCCCTTTATTATTCACTTCCTGAATAGCTTCTACTGACCATTGTTTCTCCATACAACGTGTGAGCTCATCTGCTTCCTGCTCGAAGGCCTGCCCTTTCAGAAACAGATCACTATAGTCTGCCAAAACACACAAGGTATCTCCGGCTTCAACGAAATCGCCTTTGCTGACATTCAATGATTGCACGATGAGCAGTGATTCATGTAGTGCAATTGATTGTACTTCGGTGGAGGGAGAATTCGTTGAGATCCGTCGAATACTCATATTCGGTAATTGAACTTCGCCCGATACCCCATTGAGTTTTGGCACATAGATCTGATGCTCTCTGACGAGATGTCGCGTTTTATCGATTTGATCAACTTGAGATTCACTGAATCCATGTAACAACAGTGCCTCACGCTGCGATTTCAAAATCGCTTCGAGTTTTTCTTTGGCATATTCTCGTTCCAGCAACACCTTGCCGGCGATCACGCCTCGACTTGTAATTTCCTGAATCCGGGCGATTTCTTTATTTTCTACGTCGAGTTCTCCCCGTGTTTTTAAATACGCGGCTTGCGCCTGCACGAGATCTTCATGGGTAAGACGGATTTTGAATAATTCGCGGCCTGGATGAACTGCTTCACCGGGACTTACGTTAACATTCGTCACGATTCCCGTCATTGGCGCCACGATTGTCACTCTGGTTTTACCAGGACGTTCAACTACCATCGCCGGAATGGAAATAGTTCGTGTAAAAGATTGCAGTTTAACTGGTATGAGCTTTTCGGAAGTCAGTCCGATGTTTTTTCGAGCCTGATCAGATAATTCCAGAGAATCTGATTCGTTGTGACCGGCGTGCGGATGATCGTGAGCATCTTCACCAGGAGGAGCGTCTACCGCTTCTGTAGCTATACTTTGATTCTTCGCGGCGCTGTTTGGTTGTGTCCAGCTTTGAACCGCAGGCAACCATAGCTCCTGAGTACTTCCGGCCAGGAATCCTGCCGAAATCAAAGCGACAAAAACCAATATCAGTTTCCAGTTAGATTTCATCTTTGAATCATTCATAACGGGCCTCTATTCAGGCTGTGCATGCTTTCACGAAAGAACGCAATGGGAGACTTGAATTTCCGAGAATTATTGATCGTATCAGTGCAGAACAGACGGAAGGTCAGCACAAAGCAAATCTTGGTATGACGATCAGAGAGAAAAGGCGTTTATAGCAACCAGACCGTAGTATGCGTCTGCGCGCGCACGCCCGGCGCTGCGAATGAAGAGAGACAGCTGATCTGGAGCATTGTATGTGTATACTGTTTTTCCTGAGAAGTACCTGGCAGATCCAACCCTGACAACAGGTTAAATATCTGAGAAGTGTCCTCGAGCAACTTCGCTGGAGCAGTTGCCAGATAGGAACAGCGGCCTTCCTGACAGGGATCTGATTCCGGAGTGGCGGGAAGTTCTTCCGTTGTTCCTTCAGAATGCTGATCATGTGCGGAATGCTCATGCCCATGATGAGCGTGCGATTCTGATGCATGATCGCACAGAACAACTGGTTGGCAGGACTCGTGTTGGCCTGCATGACAATCGTGCGCATGGTGCCACCCACAACCCATTAATGTATGGGATAGCATGGAAAGCAGCATCAGAATGACTGTAAAATATTGGTACATAAAAAACCTGGCATCTGTATAAACTCTCATCAAATCATGTCACTAAATCGGGAATATGTCAAGATATCTCTTTTTCAAGCAAAATCGAGACCACAAAACCAAATCATTTGAATATCCAGCGTAAGTAGTTCTAAGGTATCATTTTAGAAAGAAGATTTTATAATCGTGTTTCCCTCGTTGCCTGGTTTGTGACATAGTATTTTTGAATGCACTGTCATCAACCTGACTCCCTGATTCCTGGAATCGCAGGCACGCAGAATAGATTCGGGATGGCCAGACTTGTAAACTTTTGTGAAAAGAACGATCCTGAAAACATCAAACATTTAAAACATTTCACAATGAAAGGGAATGAATTGTGTCCGCGAAATTCCGTGTCTTAATAACTGATCGTGCCTGGCCCGATTGCGAGGTCGAACAAAAGGAATTAGCGCTCGTCGATGCGGAAGTGATCGAAGCCCCACCCGGCGCCGATGAGCAGACACTGATCCAATTTGCAACCGGTGTAGATGCTATCGCCACCTGTTGGGCACCGGTTACCAAAGCCGTCATCGCAGCGGCACCTGATTGTAAAACCGTTGCACGTTTAGGAATTGGGTTGGACAATATCGATGTCGAATATGCGACTTCTTTGAAGATTCCCGTTACGAATGTACCCGATTACTGTATCCCGGAAGTGGCTGACCATACGATCGCGTTAATGCTGGCCAGACTACGAAATGTGGCTTTTTTTCATCTCCAGACGAAACAGGGGATTTACGAACTGGCCTCGGCTCCGCTACCTCGCAGACTCAGTGCGCTGACGATGGGAGTGTTTGGCTTTGGTTTAACCGGTCAGGCAGTCGCCCAGCGCGCACGAGCTTTTGGAATGAACGTCATTGCCACGAATACTTCTGGAAATGACTATGGCACGGGAACAACAATGGTTCCGTTTCATGAATTGATCCAGCAAAGCGATGTCATTTCAATTCACGCCCCGCTCACTGATGCCACTTTACATCAGTTTGACACAAATGCTTTTTCACAAATGAAGCCAACCGCTTTCCTCATCAACACTTCGCGAGGGGCATTGATCGATTTTGCCGCATTGAAGACTGCCATAGAAAACAACACGATTGCGGGAGCCGCCCTGGACGTCTTTGACCCGGAACCCCCCGATCTGAATGATCCTTTTTTCAAAGATGAGCGAGTCATTCTAACTCCTCACGCAGCCTTCATTTCCAAAGAATCATTGGATGAACTTCGACAACAGGCGGCACATCAAATCGCAGAAATTCTTGTCGGAAAACAGACGACGAATGTCGTAAATCCGGCAGTATTTGAATAATCAATACCATCCACATAAAGATGTAGAAAAAATGCATCACGGCCTCTGTGTAACCCGTAAATACTGCTTTTAAATAAGCTAAGTTATAAGAAGCGAAACTCTTTATTCTTAGTTCACAAACAGTAGGAAAGGTTACAGATTAAGGTACAAATGGATGGCCCCTGATCGTCACTCTCCCCAGTCCGAAGTAGATCAATCGACTTCCGGATCTCTGTCTGCCAGAGACTCCGATGCAAGTTGTCAGAAAGAGAGTGCGCTTACTCCTCCAGCAAATCCATCTCCTCAACCTGTGACAAATTCTCAAATGTCCTCTGCGGAAATTCACGGAGTGAAAGAACTGGTTACAGAGCTGCAGGAAAAAGAGCAGTTGGTTGTCTCCCTGACAGAACAACTGTCACTAGTAGCTGACCAACTGGATCACAGACAAAGTATCATAGATGACAACGTTAATGCAGAAGCTCTTCGAGTCAAGGCAATGGAAGAAGAACTGCTTAAGGAACTGGGAGATGAACTGCAAGAGAAAGAGCAGTTGGTAACAAGTCTCAAGGAACGCCTGGCAGAGGTTACCGCACATCTGGAACAGAGCCAGCGTGCCAACGAAGAGTTGACGGCTGCAGACAATCTCCGGGTGAAAGAACTGGTGTCAGAGCTTCAGGAAAAAGAGCAGTTGATTGAGGTCCTCACAGAACGCCTGGAGCAGGTCGCAGAACAACTGGATCGCAGACACCGCACTGGCGCAGACCGGGGCATGACGATCTCTGGTGGTATCCCCCACGAAGTCGTTGAAGAACAGCAAAAACTAACACAAGATCTGCACACGGTCTTAGAACAATTTCAGGGAATGGAAACCGAAAGTTCACTGACAAGAATCGAACTGCAGATCGCAGAATTGAAACAACTTGTTGAATCCGGCTTCGTAAATGGTTCTGTTGCTCCCCAACCATCCAGTCTGGTTGATTATTTAGCATCACCATCACTCCCTGGTACCGAAGAAGAACCAGTGAGCCAGAAGGAAGAAACAGAAACGCTGGAGGAACCGGCTGCCAGTGTACCCATGGATGATACGTCCGCAAGTGGGTGGGAAGCAATGAAAGAAAAATTGCTTTCCGGTCAGGGAGTCGATGTCTCTGCGGATCTTACCAAACAGATCCCCTCCACACCGCCACCTGTTCCGCAACAACAATCAGCTGCGCAGAATATCGTTGCTGAGCAATCTGGCACAAGCGAACGCACTCTGGGAAGCTATAAACCACCTCTTCCAGATGCACCCGCTGAAATCGATTTTGAACGGGCATCTCAAGACCAGTTGGTGCAGGCAATCAGTGCACGTGATCAATACATCAGCTTGCTAATCAAACGCGTGCGCGAAGCAGAAACGGCAGTCATCCCTGTGAATTGGGAACAACTCAATTGTGTCCCCGAAGAAATGATTGAGAAAATACAATCACTGCACCATGACCTCGAACAAAACCTGGGAATGGCGGAAGTCGAAATCTCGATCGAACGCGCCCGGCTCTCGCGTACTGAATCAATGCTTCAGAATCGCGAAGAGCAAATTCGCAAAAAAGAAAAGCAGCTGGGATTGAACCTTGAAAGATCTGAAGAATCAGTCGTTGAAGAAAATGATCTCGATGATGACAGTAAAAAAAGCTGGCTCGGCTTTCTCAACTAGATTGCGGTAAACAGGCAGTAGAAGGCATTGCTTTATCTGACAGTATCATTCCATCTTCACGTATTAGGCACCTTCATCATACTTGACTGCGCGTAATACAATACTTTTGGAGTTCCAGAAATGAATCTTGAATTGCATTGACTAAATGCTCAGCCGTCTCAGCTTTGGGTAACTGATCTCCAATAATCACATCACAATTGAATGGGACAAGTAAAGCTTCTCCCCGCGGCAATGCTCTACCCAGTCCATGCAGCATGACCGGTGTGACCCTGGTATCGTTTCTGTCATTTACGATATGATAAATTCCTCTCTTAATTTCACTCATCTCTTCAGGGTTCCCGCGACTTCCTTCCGGAAACAAAATCAGTATCTCACTATTGTCTAATGCAGAATGGCAACCAGCAAACAACTCCCTCTTTCGCTGCCGGCCAGTTCGATTTATGGGAATAATGCCAACACATTTCAAAGCAAACCAGGACAAAAAACGATTTTTGAGAAAATAATCCGCAGCAGCCACCGGTCGGACTTGATGCAATTTGGACAGGGGATAAAGACTCATCAAAACCATTGTATCGAGGTGGCTATTATGATTAGCGGCAATCACAGCGGGTCCCTCTGTTGGTAGATTCGGTTTTCCGCGTACATTCAAGCCAAGTACTACAAAAACGATTGGCCTGACGATCAATGCAAAAAAAAGAATTTTGAGAATGCGATCCATGTTCTAGTAGTTCATATAATAAAAGAAATGAAAAAACAGAGGAGCGGTAAAAATCAGGCTGTCACAGCGATCTAATATCCCACCATGACCGGGAATCAGGCTCCCGCTATCTTTAATTTCCAAATCACGTTTAATGGAAGAGATTACAACATCCCCGATAAAACCGGAGATGCTGATAATCAAACCTGACAGCAGGCTGAATTGGAACGTCATAGGTGTTAAGTAGGGTCCTACAAAACCGGAAACAAGTCCGATTGTCAGTACACCTCCTATAAAACCTTCCCAGGTTTTATTAGGACTGACTTTCGGAATAATTTTATGTTTGCCCAATAACTTTCCCCAGATAAATTGAGAGACATCATTAAGCTGTGTCATGAAGAGTAAAAAGATCACAAGCCCAATACTGCCCGCTTCATGATTTTTTATTGGCAACACTAACAGATAGGCAATATGGCTAAGGCAGAATACCGTCAACATCACAGCCCAGTGGATAACACCTGCAGAATGAATAAAACCTTTGGTTTCGCCAATCAGAACCATTCGCATCGGCAATAACAAAAAGACGTAAACCGGAATAAAGATAATAAACATTCCGTACCAGCCAATACTTACCAGATAATATTGAATGGGAATCGAAAGGTATGCCCAAAAAAGAACACGTCTATCTGCCTGACGCGTCGGCACGATTGAAAAAAATTCTTTTAATGCCAGAAAACTGATAAAAGCGAACAGAATGATTGCCGTTGTGGGGCTTACAATTAGGCAGACAAACAAAATGCCAATCATCCACCACCAGGACTGGATTCGCTGGCGCAGCTCCGTGTAATCTTTATCAGGATTAATTCGAGCAAGCAGCAACCTGCAGGTTGTCGCGATCAACAGCAATGCCAACACAACCAGCATGGCATTTAAAGAATGTCTGGGAATATCCAACATGTTTACGCTTCCAGAAATCGATAGGCAGAGACAGTCCGTCGAATACATGTAATCACACAGCCGAGGCATATCAGAATGAGAGCGATCAACAATATATAATCAGTTTTCCAAAAGATGATTTCTCCTGCCCCGAAGACACAGGCAATTGTCATTACCGCCATCCGGTGTTGTTTCGCCATTGGTCCCTTGAAATCAACGGGAGCGCCAATGCTGGCATTCAAGGAACGAATATATGCAGTCATCACAGCCAGCAGACCAGCACACCAGCCGAGCTCTCCACCATAGCCAACAACATGAATCGCATAACCGGCAGATACCAGAATCAAAGGGTCGGCTATTCGGTCGGGTATATCATTAAACATTTCACCTGACTTTGTACTCTTCCCTCCCTCAACGGCAACCATCCCGTCGAACAGATTACAGAGTAATCGACATTGAATAAATAAACCGGCCAGAATCAATAACCACCAATACTGTTCCCGTGCATACATCAAAAAACTAAAGGCAGCTAAAGCAGCAAACGCAACACTGAGAACCGAGATTTGATTGGGAGTAATATCTTTACTGCTCAAGAAACGTGCAAACCGATTCACAAATTTAACATCTCGTATCTTGAGCGGACGCCTGGCGTTCAAATCATTCATATTGTTTGAATCTCTGCTGATGGATTTTGAATAGCTTAAATGAAGTCAATAGACAAAAGAAAAACGCAACCGTCAAACCAGGAAGTATCGTATAAAACACCCGTGGTGTACCCATCAGAGTATGCACATTTACCAGAATCACACTGGTAAAACTGACGACTACGATCGCTGGCAATACAACTTTTGTCACCGGGCTTTGAAACCAGTGATAAAGAAACGCGACAGCATGCACCATCACTAGCGTAATCAAGAAACTGGCAGTCCCTTGAGTTAACGCAGAAATCACGCCGGCCAGCGGCGAGCTGGTGGAATTAATATAATAAGCCCAACTGCCCCACAGCACAAACGCCAAAAAAGCAGAGAGCAGATTATATAGCCAGGACGTTCGAATACTCTTTTCCATATATTTATGAGTTTTCATTAAGCAAAAAGTTCAATCAAAATGTTTATCATTCCATCATCCACAACTGGTAATCGCGACACTTTCAATATCATTTCACACTGGTTAATACTTGAACCAATACGATACTGCCAAACAAGCTGTTATTTCACTTCGGACTCATTATTTCTGAAAACGAAATGAATACAGATCGCACTCCTGCATCACAATTCGCATTCGCACCGGCTGACCGGCGAATAATGCCAGCTGACCATTACCGCGCCAGCTTACAGAGCCCTCGATTTCATCGCCGACCACGGGAAGACACTCTTTGAGCGAAAATCCGGGAAGGGGCGTTCCTTCTACCGACTGAATTTCTACTCGCAGACTACCCGCTGCGCTGGCACTGTAATTGAGCAACAGTCGCTTACCTGAAAATATGAACGGTTTAGTTAAGAGCTCACCCTCTTCTGAACCCGCATTGACCGAGATGAACCCATCCGTGCGCAAAACGTATCGATCACCGCTACGATGATAGATCGACATCTCACGTGTACTTGTGGGAACGACGTTGAGCGCCACGTAGTTTGATCGGTTACGCCAGCGTTCTGGGTCGAGCCCTGGTCTGATAAAGGCGTGTTTAAAGAGTCGATCGTATTTTGTGGAGCCCGCGCGCGTTGACATGAAGAGAATATCAGTTGCGTTGACATCTTTTTTGTCATAATCGGGTGCATCGCCGCGTCCCGGTACAAAACGTGTGGGCAGCGCAATATTAATGTGCGGAGCGCGGAAGTACGGTTGCGTCTGATTCGTATAAAGATGCTCTCCAGGCTGATTAGGATTCATCGCCACAGGTTTGGTCCAGTTCTCAAAATCCGGTGATGTGGTTCTGCTGATGCTCCGCAATCGATCCGGGGCTGTCCATGTTCGAAAATAGCAAACATATAATCCTTCGGCTTCCGACCAGAATGAAACGTTGGCAGAGTCAAACGCATGACGCCACTCGGGCTGATACGGAATGACTTCGTTTTTCTTTGTCCAGAGAATTCCGTCAGCTGAAACAAACGCGAAGAGTCCCCGCCCCGCTTCTTTGAGGCCACGCTTGTCACCCGGTCCCGGATAGCCGGCCAATGCCTTGTATCGCTCTCTCGAATTGATTCCACTTCGTGTATCGAGAAAAGGAGTGAAGTTTGTCAGGAAGGGTGGCTGTTTTGCCAGAATAACATTGTTCTCAAATGTCCCGTTTACCTGATGCAGGCCCAAGACGGGAAAAGTCCATTCGTGCCCGTCAATACTTTCCGCATAATGTACCGTCTCGCCTGCGTGACCTGTGTGTATCTTTCCCTTGAAATTGCGATCCGAACCGCGCCAGTAGGCCTTGTATCGATCACCGTCCTTGATCACCGTCATCATATGCCGTTCGGGAAGTGGTGATTTGGGTCGCGTCGCTTTCACGGGGCTATGCAGCTTGAGTTCTGTTCTGTGCATCCGGTCAATCAGTAACTTATCGACAAACAGTTCCCGCCGCGAGCCGATCTCGATTGGTTGACTCCAGGCTGTGAGTTGAATCAGAAGCACAAGTGCAAAAGGAAGAAACGCTGAAGCGACACCAGTGACGTTTTTTTTCATTTGAATCAAGTTCTTCATTTGTTGTGTATATGAATAAAATTCAACGACTCAATTCAAGCCATCGGGAAAAACTGCACTCCGAGTAATACAATGATAAAGCCGACAACGCCCATAAGGGCGGTCATGGGAGTGATATATTTCAAGGTTTCGCCTTCAGTCATCCCACTCATTTTTCCAATCACCCAGAAGCCACTGTCGTTCATCCAGGAGAGGGGTTTGGAGCCACAACCGATAGCCAACGCCAGATAAACCGGATGAAAGCCAAGAGTCGTTGATTCCGCGATTCCTCCCAGAATTCCGACTGTGGTGATCATGGCGACAGTGGATGACCCCTGAGCTGTGCGAATCGCAGTCGTAATCAAAAATGCCAGCGACACCAGCATTAAAGGAGAAACTTGAGGCAATGATTCAATCAGATTACTCACCCCCGTCTGTTGCAGAACGCCACCGAAGGCACCACCGGCTGCGGTGATCAAGATGATCACGCCTCCCGTCGAGAGTGAGGCTTGAATCGATGTCGACAGTGTAGCCAGTGAGGACTTCTTTTGACGAATCAGAGTCAGCAGCGCGATCACCGTCGCGATGCCCAACGCCATATTCTTATTTCCCAGCGTCAAGATTAACGATTGTATCTCGGGGGAACAAAGATTTTTAATTGATTCGAATTTCAACATCGTCGAGCCGGCGATTAAAAGTACCGGTAAAAGAATCGGTGTGAGTGATAGCCAGAGCGCGGGTAAGTCTTCCAGTCGACTGGAAGCCAGCCTTGTGAGATCTTCCTTCGTGACATCAGCAGAATCGCGGAATGGTAAGACACAACGGCTGTTGACAAAAATTGCGTAGCCCAGTCCAAACGTCGCAGCGATACTCCCCACAATCATGCCGCCGATCATCATCGTGGCAATATCCACGCCCAACTGCTCTGCCACAAACAGGGGGCCCGGTGTGGGAGGTACCAGAGAATGAGCCATGGTGCCCCCGGTGACAATCGCCAGCACATAGAGCAGATAGTTCTTGCCGGTTCGGAATCGCATAGCTTTACCCAGCGGAATCAACAGATAAAAGACCGTATCGAAAAAGACGGGGATCGCTAATAAAAATCCACTGGCCATAAACGCCAGTGGTGCCAGTTTCTCACCGACAAAATTGACTGCCGATCGGACAATGCGTTCCGCAGCTCCACTTTCCAGCAGACACATGCCGATAATGGCGGCCAATGCGATCAGGATACCAATTTTTGCACAGGTGGAACCAAAGCCGGCAGCCACCCGTTCTCCCACCGATTGTTTGCCCTGTATAATGGCTGCCTGATAATTTGAGGGGGTAACAGCAAAGTCATTTAACCGAATCTGACGAATGGCACTGTCATCGCTCACGCTCAGTTCGGCTATGATCCGTTTTTTATTACCTTCCGTAAACTTCGCAGTCACCCGCTCTACTTCCGTTTCCGCGATCGTAATCAGCGGTAACTTCGGGTCTTCAGTGCCCAGAATGAGCAGCATCATGCCAGGCTGTATAGTGCCTGCTTTGTTGACTTCAGCCACAATCTTGCGGTTATCTTCACTGACCTCAATAATTTTGAGCCTGTTTTTTCTGAGGGCAGTCTCCTCAATCTGCTGAGCAGGTGTTAAAACCCCTACACAAATGGCACCCGCTAATAATGCCAGAAAGGCATGCAGACGAAAAAAGAGGACCCCACCAACGACGATGGCGACCCCTGATAATATGATAATGATGACCCAAGTACTCTGTTCCATGGTTTTACCAGTCTGGATTTCAGGTTCTGATGATTATTTTCTTGAAAATCACTAAGTTTTTCGACACATTTAAAGAGAAACAGGGTTAGATCCTCATGAGCCAGTCACGTGAGTCTGTCTGACTCCGGGATCGATCTCAGGAACCACTTATTCCCTTTCAAATCAGGTGAAAAGTCATGATGAGTTTTTCTATGAAACGCGCGACACAAATTGTTTGCATTTTTCTGTTTAGCGTGTCGATCCCATTATGCCACTCTTCCACATTCGCGGCAACAAAGAGTTCCTCACAATCGAAGAATCGACAAAGAGTCGATGAAAGTATTCTGGCGGAGCAGGTGGATCAACTCATTGAAGCAGAACTCGTCAAATCCAAAGTAAAACCGGCTCAGCTGGCAAATGACGAAGATTTCCTGAGGCGTGTCACATTTGATCTGGCTGGTAGAAAGCCGACGACTTCAGAAGTCATTCTATTTGGCCTGGATTCCAACCCTCTGAAACGAAAAACCATCATTAATGACTTACTCAAATCAGAGGATTACGCAGTCAATTGGGCCCGGTACTGGCGCGATGTGATCTACTTACGAGCCACGAATGCACGTTCACGAATCAACCAAAATGAGTTCGAAGCCTGGATGACCACCCAACTCAGTGAGAATAAGAGTTGGGATCAAATCGCGACGGATATGCTGACGGCAACTGGTGATGTACGTGAAAATGGTGAGACTGCTTTGATTTTTGCACACGAAGGCGATCCCGCAGAACTGGCATCAGAAACCTCGCGAATCTTTTTGGGAATTCAGATTCAGTGTGCTAACTGTCACGACCATCCCACCGATAAATGGAAACGAAACAGCTTCCATGAACTCGCTGCATTTTTTCCACGTGTCCGTGTGCGTCCAGTACGCGATGCCATGCCACGCTCTTTTGAAGTTGTCTCGGTGGATCAAGGCAGCCAATATGATCGACGATTGCAAATGTTTGAAGACCCTTCTCCACTCTTTAAGGCATTCGACCGGAACCGCGATGGTAAATTAACAGAATCAGAGGTTAAACGATCCCTTTTAGCGAGAAACTTTGAGCAAATGCTGACCCGTGGAGACTCAAACGCAGATAAAGCTCTGACGATCAAAGAAATTAAAAACATCGCTCTACCTGCAAATACACGACGAGCCACTCCCGAATACTTGATGCCCGATTTAAATGACCCGACTTCGGCTGGGAAGATCGTTCATCCAGTATTATTTATAGGCACAAAAGCGCCTCAGGGCTTGAAAGACATCAAGCGGCGGGAAACACTTTCGAAATTTTTAACATCCAAATCCAACCCCTGGTTTGCTCGAGCAATTGTGAATCGTCTCTGGGCTGAAATGCTGGGCGAAGGGTTTTATATGCCCATTGATGACATTGGCCCCGAACGAAGTGCACTCTATCCTGAAGTTCTAGATGCTCTGGCTGACGGATTCACAGCAAACGGATATGACCTGAAATGGCTCTACCGCACGATTACCAATACACGAGCCTATCAGCGAGAGATGCAGAAGAAAACGCCAGAACAGATGCATACGCCGTTTGCCGCACAATCTCCCACACGATTACGAGGAGACCAGATTTTTACGGCGATTACGCAGGTGTTTGGTGTGGATGACCTGCAAACAAGTCGTGTTCGTGACCGACGCTACCGGGGAAACCAGACTGCCCGTGGTAAATTCAGCACTCTGTTTACATTTGATCCTTCAACCGCACAGGATGAAATCACAGGCGACGTACCACAGGCGTTGTTCATGATGAATTCTTCCACCATCAATAATCTGCTGGGAACGAGCAGTAATACCAAACTGGCTCAGATAGCCAAAGAATTTACAAATAATAAAGATGCCATCCAGGAATTGTATCTGCTGACGCTTTCTCGAGAGCCAAGCAAATCAGAAATGAAAATCTGCCAGGACTATATTAAATCGACGGACAATCGTAATGAAGCACTGGAAGATCTGATGTGGAGTCTTGTCAATTCCAGTGAATTCATTACCAAACGCTAAAAAATGAATGAATGATTAGCTCACTTTCCATTTGAATTACTTTCATCCCTCACGAAGAGGAGTTTTCAATGAGTCTTTATCACCACGCACATATTCAAACACACCGACAGGGTTTTTCGCGTCGCAGTTTTTTGCGAAACGCTGCACTCGGTGCAATGACTGCAGGAACATTGAATTTCCATGACTTAATGAGTGTTTCTGCTGAAGAACTGCGTCAACAGGGGCGCTCGATGATTCTACTCTGGATGGCGGGAGGCCCGAGCCACTTAGAAACCTTTGACCCAAAACCAAAATCAGCCAGTGCGGGTGAATTGAAAGCGATTCAAACCTCGGTTTCTGGAATCGACATTTCTGAAAACTGGAAAAACACGGCGAAAGTGATGCAGGACGTCGCTCTGATCCGTTCGATGACTAACAAAGAAGGAAATCATCAACGGGCATCCTATCAGATGCATACCGGTTATATTCCGTCAGGCAGTGTGAAACATCCAAGCCTGGGTTCCAATATCGCACGGGAAATTGGAAACCGCGAGTTGGATATTCCTACGATCGTTTCGGTCGGCTCCACAAATGGTGCCGGTTTTCTGGGTGTGGATTATGAACCGTTTAATATTTCCAACCCGGGAAGTATCCCTAATAACGTGGCGGCAACGGTGCCTCAGAAACGTTACCAGAAACGTCTGGGATTGCTGGGGCGTCTGGATTCGGAATTTGCAGGCCGCGGCGGTGAGGTTGTTGTTAAGAACCACAGCAAAATTTATAACAAAGCTTCTTCTCTCGTGATGAGCCCACAAACAAAAGTATTTGATCTGAGTCAGGAATCAGCTTCACTACGACAGGAGTATGGAGATAATAATTTTGGGAAAGGCTGCCTGTTGGCCCGCAGATTGGTGGAAGCCGGTTCCACGTTTATCGAAGTCCGCTCGAATGGCTGGGACAATCACCAGAATATTTCTGAAGTGATCACGCCGATCTCAAAGCAGGTCGATACCGGGATGGCTGCTTTGATTTCTGACTTGAAAGAACGTGGCATGCTGGAACGAACTCTGGTTGTCTGGATGGGTGAATTTGGTAGAACCCCTAAAATCAATCCTCGTGCGGGACGTGACCATTACCCTCGCGTATTCTCAGCCGCCATGGCGGGGGGAGGCGTTAAAGGTGGACAAGTCGTTGGCGCATCAACTCCAGATGGCTCAGCCGTTGAGGATCGACCAGTCACAACAACCGATCTGTTCTCTTCCATTTGCCACTCATTGAAGGTCGACCCCAAGAAAGAAAATATGAGTCCGCTGGGACGTCCTATGAAAATTGTCGATGGTGGCAAAGTCGTTACCGAACTGTTTTCATGAAAAACTCCATCAGCAGGAGTCTCAAAATCAGCTTGAGGCTCCTGCAGCGGCGTCTTCTCTGAGTGCCTTGGCTTGTGCGACGGAAGTATCAAGCGAGAGCGTTATGGTCACGGACCAGCGTCCATCCTCGTCTGCCACAAATTCCCAGTGAGGAATCACAACCGAACTTTGATGCACCAGTTCATATCCACCTTCCGACTGGCTGATCGTTTCTATCGGGAAAGTCCAGATATTGGCGGGAGAGGATAAATCGAGAGCGGCATCCAGTCCCAGCCATTCATCGACTAACCCGATCCGGTCAACTTTTTCCAGGTCTAATTTGGATTCCAACGGCCCCAGTTGTTTCCCCAGATGATTGTAGTAATAACGATCATCAGCGCCAGCGGCCATACCAGCAAAATTGAATTCGACTCCAAAATGGAGTGGAACTTCGGCTGGCAGTTGCGTCAATTCATAGTGAAATTCCAATGTACCCGCTGCATTTTTCGCTATCGAAACTGTCTTGGTTAATTCTACCTGATAAGGGCCAACATGTCCCTTGCGCACCATACGTACTTCGCAATAGTCATCTGCACGACGTAGAGAACTTTGATAAACGCCTTGTACGAAATCGCCGACTTCTCCCCCACCATCAATGAGGGTCTGCAAGTCGAGCCCCGGTTGAAAGAAATGGTCGACTAACGACTTACGTGGTGTGTGGTCATATTGCAGCTTTTTGTCCAGATCGGGTTGCTTAAAGCGAACCGCATTATGAATTTTTCCCAGATCATCCCCGTTCTGACCTGCATTTTGTTTTTCTTCTCCCGCCTTGCGAACGATTTCATGATAAGGTTCAGGACGACGGTTTAAAGTTGCCAGGATATTCTGTTTGGCTCCCCGGACATCCAGTTCATACAGGTGCCCTCCGTTGGCCGGTGAAAGGAAACCGACGATCCGGTTGCTGGCAAGTCGAACTTCTTGACGTGCATCAAGGTTGAAATCAGCAGCTTCCACTTCGATCCAGGTTGTATCTTGATGTGTGATTTTTTCCAGTAACGTATCTGCCGAGATCAAATGCTTATAGATGGCATTCCGCAGATGAGGTAGATAGAGCCCACCAAAGGCACCATGCCAATAAGCGCAGTTACATTGAGCACGATACAGTTCGGTTCGCGCTTCGTGAAGAATCGGTGAGTTCTCGGCTTCGACTCCCGTTGTCTCCAGACTTTGCAGTCGCGTACTGACTTGCAACATCCGGGAATACATTTCATTCAGTTCTGGATACTTCACCCGGAAGTTACGCCAGAAGCCTCCACGTAAATAAGGCTTTAAGCGATCGAAGCCTTCTACCTCAGCAAACTTTTCTTTCAAGTCCGCCAGTTCAAGTTGCCTTTCTGAAGTCAGTGCCCATTCAGTCATTTCACGATAGCTTGCATCAGGAAGATAGCAACTACCTAACGGTGAGACGGAATCGACGGCTTCGGAAAGCGTAGTCACCTTTAACCAGTCGCTGTTCTGCTGCAGCAGATCCAGAAAACGTTTTAACCAGCCATCTCGATAAACATGATCATGAGTTCCGGGCCAGGCACCGAACTTTTCGCCATCATCACCAAAAACAACCACAGAACCAGGATGATGGTCTGCCACTTCTTTCAGATAATGGATCGTTTCAATCGGATCAGCAAACGGGATCTGATAACGCAAGGTTTCGTTGTCGGGAAAGATTTTAAGTAAACGGCCTTCGTCTTCCGACAGATAATAGCCGTGCATCTTTTCGGCGCGAATTCCGGCTGCGCTGAAATGGGAATCGTCGAGCAACGTATACTCCATGCCGGCGTCGACGAGATCGGATACAAAAGACTGCTCCCACACACGTTCCGGTACCCACATTCCACGGATAGGAGTGCCGAAAAGTTTCTGGAGATAGTCTGTATACGCGACAATCTGTCCGATTCGATCACAACGGGGAATGCCTGCCAGAATAGGTTCGTAAAATGGACCCCCTAAAATTTCGACCTGGCCGGAATCAGCCAACCCTCTTACACGATCAATATACTCAGGATGTGCATCGACCAGCCACTCTATCAGACTGCCCGAAGTATGGAGAGAAACAGGGATCTCGGGGTATTCTGACAATACATCCAGAAAAGGTTGATAGCTGTTTTGATAGGATTCTTCGAAAACCCCTTCAAAATTCCCGACTGGCTGATGGTTGTGAATGACTAATACGAGCCGAAGTCGACAGCCCATGGGCCGCATCCTTTCATCCGTGTAGAACACAGAAATATCGATAACGTTAGAAAGAGAACAGACTGATTAAACCACGCTCGTGGGTTGCCTGCCCCACTTCTGCGTCAATCATTGATCCCGCAAGGTTTGTAATGAATTTGACTTATAGTAAAGCCAATCATTCAAACATCATAGAGGACTTTTTAAGATAATAAAATCCAAGTCCCCTGAAAATCGATACTCACGAACCCGAAATACTCTCGAAGAAAGGCCAATTGTTAAAGCAGGCAAGATTTCACCAGTTTTATTAACTTGTTCAATTCCTATTTCAGCAGTGATTTCTCTATTTTATCCCAGGGATGCCAGAGAGTATGACGGGAAGCGTTTCAGGGTGAAGTCTACAGTGAGTGTTCAGAATTCGAGCTGTTTTTTAAGTTGTTCAACAGCCTGTTCGGGAAAGACGGGGTTGATGAACATGTTCGTAGAGAGCTCAAATCCCGCTAGATGTGCCAATCGGGGATAAATACGCATGCTCCATGTATAACCTGTCTTCTCCTCAGTATTAAAGGGAGGTGTTTGAATGGCAAAATTAAAATCATGAGTTCCCAGAATCTCTTCCAGAGCCAGTAAAAGTCGACGACTGAGAGCTGCGAGATCCTCCAGTTCCTGATCACTGGAGTGATCGAAGTGTGTTTTTAAGGTCCGTGGTATGATCCAGGTTTCATAAGCAAACCGACTGGCGTAGGGACAAATCAGATCGAAATGTGGAGTCGAAGTCACCAGCCCCGAATATCCGCTCGGTAATTCTCGCGACAACGCTTTGAACAGCGAACTCCCTTGCTCCGCTAGATAAAGCCGTGCTGCCTGAAGCTCCTGAAGCATGGCTTGGGGCACAATCTGGCTGGCGATCAGTTGAGAGTGGACATGTCCCAGTGAAGCACCGCCCAGAATTCCCTGGTTCTTGAAGATGAAAACAGACTCCAGTTGTGGATCGCTCCGATGGGTAACGCTCCGTTGCCGATATGCGCGAAACATATTCTGAAAGCAGGATAGTTCCAATCGCGTCATCTCTGTTTCATAATGCGGACATTCGACAATGACTTCGTGAACACCATACTGATTTTGATCGGTTGAATTTTCACCATTCTGAGTCAACGCAGGATACTTATTCGCCACCACCCTCAGACTCCATCCAGGCTGGTCTGGTTCACTTTCCGAATGACGTACTGCGTATAATTCAGACGTTGTTTCCGATTCTTTCCCTTCAGCAAAAGGGTCGGCTTCAATTTGCTCTTTTGTCTCATATCGCGCGTCAGCATTCGTGATCATCATTGGACGTTTGGCACGTTCCGGCGCGAAGATCGTTGTAAAACCCGTTAGTGGATCAGTGCGAATCACAGACATTGAGAACAGTTAATCTAAGTGGGACAGATATAGAATCATTAACCAACAGACATGTCATTAAGAAGCCGAGACTGATTCATTATTTTGATTGCGGAGAATGCAGGCACGTTGATAAACCGACAGGTAATTTTGAGCACTGTGTGTCCACGACCAATCTTTTGTCATACCGGTTTGGATCAGTTGATTCCAGATCTGTTTGTCAGCATA